>Ga0233425_10003411_pt1 | contig 28861 bp, 27 predicted proteins | sample Watercolumn_Towu_2_FD_181712 | JGI IMG/M metagenome (GOLD analysis project Ga0233425, IMG submission 181712) | Freshwater microbial communities from Lake Towuti, South Sulawesi, Indonesia - Watercolumn_Towuti2014_140_MG | ecosystem: Environmental > Aquatic > Freshwater > Lake | place...
CTCCTAGAGATAATATTCCTATAATGAAAATTATGATTGAAATTAATGTTCCAAATAGAGCAGTCGTTCCTTTTTCTTGACTTAATAGACTCACTAAATAAATTTTTGATATTGTTATGGGGAGTATACTTAAACTCATAATTCTAATAAATTCGACAGAATCAATGTATTTTGGAAAGAATGATGGAATGATCAATGGACTGAGAAGAATTACTACGATTGTTAGAAATACAGCAATAATACAAATTTGTTTTTCTAATTTTCTGTTAAAAATGCCAGATGATGCCTCCGCTAGCAAATATTTGTATATTGTATTTGGAATAATAAGTAATATCAACATAAATTGTATTGCAAGGGAATAATTGCCAAGTACAGAAAAGCCAAAAATTGGAACTATGATTAATTTATCAATTTGACTATTAAATCCATTTGATAAATTGTTAATATAATTACTAAAAATGAATTTCCATCTCTCTTTTAATTCAAGAAAATTAAAATTCCTAATCTTAATTTTTTTTAAAATTATTGATGCATGAAAAACATAACTAAGTGCTAATCCATAAATTATAGATTCCACACCAAATAGAAAGAAAAAACCCAAACCAAGAACTGGCGTTAAGGATTTTTGTAACAGATTAATGTAAGTATATTTTTTATAATCTCTTTCTCCTAATACTTGCCCTACAGCTAGGTTGAAAACAACGTAACCGAATATTAATAATCCGACATCGAATCTTTGTATGAAGAATACAGTTACAATTGCCGCAATAGTGGTGGCAGGAATGGTTAAGGAGTAGAGTTCAGAATTTATTTGTACTTTTTTTGCACTATACACTGTAACCAAATTTTGCGTACCTATTGATGAAACATATGAAATAAGTCCAGCCACTCCTAAAAAATAAAAAATTTTGCCATAGCCTTCGGGCGTCAACAAGGTAGCCAAATAAAACCAAAATATTGCCGATATTGCACTACCAACAATATCGCTAAATCCAATAATACTGATATTTTTTGTTCTATTCATGTAAACTGTTCTATCATACGTTATGAATCTTAATTATTATACACTTCAAAGAATTAAACAAAAATGTTACTTAGAAATCATTCAACGCAATTATGGTTTGATTTTAACAAAACCTGGTTTTTTGCTCATATGGAAAATTCAAACAAATCAAAATAACAGAAGTTGCAAAATTTAATGTAGGTTTTAATCCATTTCATGAAATGGGTGTTGTTCGTTGGAAACCTCTGAATTCATAATTTTCTAAATAAAATGTGCTTTGCTAGTTAATAGTAGTTAATTAATCCTCTGTTTTTTATCGTCATACAAATGAAACTATTAAGAGAAATCATTAATAATTTTTCACTATCTGGAACTGTATCATGAAAGAAAAAATAATTTTTTGGTTGGGGTTAGATTTAACACATTTTTGCTTATCTTGGTCGCTAAAAAAACAACTGGATGCGAATTTTTATGCTGTAATAGACATTACTAACAAACCAAAAAGATTTTTTCAAAATCAAAAACTAGTTAATTTTAACAAAACCTGGTTTTTTTTCGAACATATAAAAAATACTAGCAATACTGTAGACATAGATTATCTAATTAATTTCGAAAAAAAATACAAGATTGATCTATGGACTATTGCAATAAATGAAAGAATGTTCTATCGTTTTTTTACATTTCATAAATTCTCAAGAAATGAAATCTTATCTATTCTTGAACACGAATGTAAGCTATTTGAAACAATCTTGGATGAGGTGGATCCTGATTTCCTAATAACAAAACTACCATCAAGACATCATCATGAACTGTTTTACAGATTATGTAAGGCAAGAGGTGTTAAGGTGTTGATGCTAGCTCAAGCTCGTCTTGGACACAAGAGTATCATAACAGAATCTGCCACAAAATTTGATTCGAGCGATAAATATCAAGATTTAGAATTACCTAGTCGATCTCTAGAAGATTTACAAAGCTTTTTGACTTCGTTAAATTATGGTAAGCAAATAAAAAAATTTCTTCATGAAAGAGGGAACCCGATTGTAGAAAATCTGAAGGCAGCTATTGAATATCTGACATCTACAAACAAAGAAACAGAAACCCAATATTACTATTATGGTAAGACAAAAACTAAAGTTCTTTTTAGTATGATAAAAGGCCTAGTTAAAAGGAAATACCGTCAAGCATTTGTTAACAAACATCTAAGAAAAGAAGTTGATCTGGCTACTCCCTTTGTATATTTCCCAATGGGGGTAGATATGGAAGAAACAATACTCATCGGAGCACCGTTTTTTACTAATCAGACTGAAATTATTAGGCATGTAGCCAAGTCATTACCAATAAATTACAAAATCTATGTAAAAGAGAATCCAGCGCAAGTAAGCAGGGACTGGAGACGAATCTCAGAATATCAAGAAATTATGGCTATTCCAGGTGTTGAATTTCTTCATCCGTCATATGTGTCTGAAAATTTGGTAAAAAACTGTGCGCTTGTTGTAACAATCTCTGGAACTTCGGGGTTTGAAGCTGCAGTTTATGGCAAACCAGTAATTGTGTTCTCTGATACATTCTATTCTGTTCTACCTTCAGTTCATCGTGTAAGAGAAATTGAGGATCTGCCACACATAATCAGATCTTCTCTATCTGAAAAAATTGATCACGCAAACATAGACAAGTTTGTCAAATGGTTGGAGTTAAACACGATAAATTTTGATAGGTTTGGGTTTATTTCATTAATCAATAATTTCTTTTACAAAGGAGGAAGGCTGGTTAATGTGGATATTAGTGAGTCTACAATGAAACAATTTTTACAAAAAAATGAATCTGTTCTTGACGAACTTGCATCAGAACATACAAAGAAAATCAACTGTCATATGAGCCAAAATTCTCATAAATGATTTGTTAGTGTGTGTTAAGTACTGGTTTTATACAAGAGAAATTAATATATGACAAACATCGAGAGATTGTGTTCTTCTATATGAATAAACAGACCTACACAACTGATGGTAAAGTTAGATGGCTTGCTACGGAAGAAGATGTTAATGATAAGTTAATCTCAATTCTGGGTAAAAAATTTGAAAATTATAGAAATCGATGGAATGCAGCAAATAGATTTGAACTAGAGACTGATTTTCCTTTGTTTCTGCAAATTGAAACCAATCAAATTTGTAATCTTAGATGTCCTTCCTGCCCAATTGGTACCCCAGAGGCATTTACAAAATACATATCTGCAGAAAAGATGGGCTGGGATCTATTTGAGAAAATAATTCTGGAAGGAGAAAAACATGGATGCCCGTCAGTTGAACCACAGGGAACGAATGAGCCATTATTAGATCAGAATTTAGAAAAACAAATCAAGTTTGCATCTGATCATGGCTTTATAGACATCATGTTCAATACAAATGCCACTTTGCTTTCCGAATCACGTGGAAGAAGCATGTTGAAGTCTGGAATAACTAGAATTCGTTTCAGCCTTGATGCCGCAACAAAAGAAACATACGAAAAAGTAAGACTAGGCGCAAAATTCGAAGTCACTATGAAAAATATAGAGCGATTTCTCCAAATCAAAAAAGAGGAGAAGTTAGAACTTCCTGTGGTTGGCGTGAATTTTGTTAAAACAAAATTCAATGAACATGAAGAAGAAAAATTCATAGAAACATGGGCGGACAAAGTCGACTTTGTAGTCATTCAGGAATTCCAACCTCCAGAGCTTGATAATGATTACAGTGCATTTCTACCCTCAAAATCGGAATATAGGAATGTTTTGTTGAGCAATTTTCATTGCCAGCAGCCGTGGCAACGTGTACTTATTAGAAACACAGGTGAAGTTTGTCCGTGTTGTGCATTTTTCAGTTCGGAATTATCTCTTGGTAATGTGAAAGATAAAACAATCTATGATTTATGGAATAGTCAGGAAATGCACCATCTAAGAAAATTGCATAAAGATGGAAATTATGCAGAAAATCCCTGGTGTAAAAAATGCGTAAATGTCATGTCATGTGGAAGTGTAAATGCTGCAGATCTTCTACAGATTAATTCCGTCAAGAAATCATAAATTAACCCAAAACTATTGAATAGTATTCTTTAATTATTAACAGCATCAAGTGGTAAATGAAACAATATTGAATTTGAAAAAATTAATTGATCTATCCCAAAGAACTGCTATAGTTACTGGAGGGGCAGGTCTGCTTGGCAGAACCTATACATCGGCATTGTTACAAGCTGGTGCCAAAGTCATAGTAATAGATAAAAAAATACACAAAAATAATATTCTAAAACAAATTGAAAAAGAGTCCACTCTGGATACAAAAACTCTAAAAAATTTAAAATTAATAGAATGTGATATTACAAATAATGCCAAAGTAAAAACCATCTTTCAAAAACTAGATCCATTTTTGAAAGACTTGAAGATAGTGATAAACAATGCATCCTTAGTAAAACAAGTGGGTAAAGAAAACCTAGTTGACTCGTACAAACCCTTTTTGCAGATGAATCCAAGTGACTGGGAAGAATATTTTGCAGTAGATCTGACCGGCGCTTTGCTGATCTCCCAAAAGAGTATCCCATTCATGCAAAAAAACGGTGGAGGATCAATAATTAACATCTCATCCACATACGGAATTCTGTCTCCAGATCAACGACTCTACAAATACTTTAACGATAACCTATCACCAAAAATGAAAAAATTAGGTGTTAGAATTGAAAAGCCTATAGGTTACTCAATAAGTAAATCTGGAACATTGAACCTAACTAGATTCTTGGCTACAAAATTTGCGGAATATAACATCAGAGTTAATACTCTAACGCTGGGTGGAGTATATGATAATAATCCTCCAGAATTTGTAAAAGCATATTCGGAAAGAACCCCTCTAGGACGTATGGCCACCAAAAAAGAATATGTTGGACCATTGCTTTTTTTGGCGTCAGATATGTCGTCTTATATGACTGGTTCGAATCTTATTGTTGATGGTGGATGGAGCGCATGGTAAGTAAATTTTTAAAACGTGACTTTGGAAGAAAATTATGAATAAAGTAAGATTGACCCAAACAAGAATGGTGGGCGAAGGTGAACCCCCATTTATTGTTGCAGAAATTGGTAATAATCATAATGGCAGCTTAGATCTAGCATTTCAATTAATAGAAAGAGCTAAAGAAGCAGGAGTAGATGCAGTCAAATTTCAAGTTAAAAATATAGAAAAATCTTTTTCCAAAGAATTATTGGATTCTTCATATGTAAATGAAAATTCCTTTGGCAAAACCTATCGTGAACACAAAATTGCTTTAGAATTCTCCAAAGATCAATTACGTCAGATCTATGATTACGCAAAAAAAATCGACATCATTTGTTTTTCTACTCCATTTGATACTGACTCGGTTGATCTTTTAGAACGTCTTGATAATCCAATTTATAAAATATCATCATTTCATGTAACCGACTTATCTCTGATTGAGCGTATATGCCAAACAAAAAAATCAATAATTCTGTCTACTGGTATGTCTACAATTGATGAGATTGACAAAGCAGTGGATCTAATTCGCAAATATACAAATCAATTTGTGCTTTTACATTGTGTTTCATGCTATCCAACTATGGATGAGGACATTAATCTCAATGTTATTCCAGCTATGAGGGCCAGATATGATTGTCCAATCGGGTACTCTGGACATGAACGTGGTGTTGCCATATCTGCATCTACTATAGTCCTTGGAGCCTGTGTGGTTGAAAGACATTTTACTTTGGATAGAACAATGAAGGGGCCTGATCATGCTTCGTCTGTAGAACCACTAGGAATGAATCATATAGTTACTCGCGCAAAAAGACTCTTTCTTGCAATGGGAAGTCCAAATAAAACAATACTTGATTGCGAATTAAAAAATCGTAAAAAATTTAGAGGTTGCTAACTAGTTTTTAAATTAATTATCAAATCAGCAATCTCTCTGAATGCCCCTTCACCACCTTTTGCTTTACATTTGTAGTGTGATGCTTTTTTTACTGCAGAGTTTCCGTCAAGCGGGGTTGCAGCAAATGCAACCGATTTCATTATTTCAATATCGTTAACATCATCACCAATATATGCAATTTCGTCATCTTTTACGTTATACTTTCTCATGATATCTGGAAGGATGGATTTTTTATCCATTATCCCGGAATACAGATCAACTACCTTAATCTTTTCAACCCTCTTTTTTACAATCTCAGAGTTTTCTCTAGTTACAAAAACTGTTTTTACCCCATGTTTCAACAACAATTCCATACCCATACTATCCCGCGTGTTGAATTTTTTCATAAATTCTCCATCTTTGGTATAGAACATTCCGCTATCTGTGAGTACGCCATCAACATCTGTTAATACAAGTTTTATTTTTTTTATTTTTTTTTGTATGATTGTAGTCATATGCATAGTGCCAGAATAGTTAATAATTAACATTATTGCTTTCACATTGATTGAAGCCAGTATGTATAATTCCAGCACGAGGAGGATCTAAGGGTATCCCAAAAAAGAATATCAGAAAAATCGGAGGAAAACCTTTACTTGGACATGTTATAGAGCAACTGAAAAAATCCAAAATATTCAATAATGTTATTGTGTCGACTGATGATGAAGAAATTTCAAGAGTTGCTAAAAAATATGGAGCTGAAGTACCGTTTATGAGGCCAAAAAATTTAGCTACGGATACAACTCCAATGGACGCAGTATTGTTGCATGCAGTGAAAACATTGTATTCTATGGGTTATAACTTCAAAGTTTTTATCTGGAGGGATGCGACAACCCCGTTCATCAAAACAGATGATATTAAGAAATCAATACACCTACTTGAACAAAAAAAATCTGCTATTGTATGCGGAGTATATAGGCAACATCTTAATCCATACTTCAATATGGTAGAAAGAACTACAAACGGTTTTCTAAAATTAAGCAAGAGTCTAAAACAAAGACCAGTATCTAGACAAAATGCACCAATTGTCTATCAACTAAATGGTTTGTATGTGTATGATGCGGTAAAATTTCTTAAAATAAGAAGAACAGACTTCTCAAAATCTATACCGTTTGAGATTCCAATGGAAACCGGATTGATGATTGATACTCCATTTGAATTTGAAATTGCTAAATTATTGATTGAACAAAAAAAGGCTAAACTAATTTAAATACTGAGCATTTTTCCAAGTGCAGATGATTTCTGTGCGCTTAAAACAATTTTGAGTGTTTTTATTCCATCGTCAATATCGTTTATTGTTTTAGCTCTTTTCTTTATGTGCCTAAAGAAATGTTCTAATTCCTTAACATACATGGAATTTCTCTGGAAATTATTTAGTTTAAGAATTGATTTCCATTGTTTTTTATTCTGATAAAAAATTTTAACCTCATTTGTGGATGAATCCCAATACATCGTTCCTTTGGTTCCAATTATCTTACAAGATTTAAAATCTGGACGTTGAACATAATCCAAATGCACTTCTCCTATGATATTGTTTTTAAAAATTAATGTCATGACAGACAAATCATCCGTAGTAACTTCTAAATCACTGTATTTTCCAGTTACTGAAAAAATTTTTTTAACATCGCCAAAAAACCAACACAAAAAGTCTATCTCATGAATACATGTGAGAGATATACCTCCACCCAAATCCCTTCTGGCAGCATATCCGAGTCTATAATCCTCGTAAGGATGCCAGTCTGGAAGAAACGAACTACTCTCTACATTAACCGAAATCACTCTTCCTAATTTTCCTTCATCTAGAATCTCTTTCATTTTTGCAATACATGGATGAAATCTCATGTTACATCCAATTTGCGTGATCAATTTTTTATTCCTGATAATCTTGCGTAGGTGATTTATATCATATATTGAATTAGATAGCGGTTTTTCAATAAATAGATCAATGCCGTTTTTTGCTAAACTGATTGCTATCTTTACATGGTATCTAGTTTCATTTGTGATAAATCCAACATCTGGTTTGTACAAAATTGCTTCTGATAAGGAATTAACTATGATTACTCCAAATCGTTCTAATTCTTTCAAATCTGTTCTTTTGGTACATACAATAATCTTCACATCGTTATAATTTGCCATAATATTCTCCAGATGGCGCTTGCCAATAGAACCAAAACCAACTATTAATACAGTGTACATCAATTTTAATGTCGATTAATAACAATATATGTGTAAAATTAAAAATCCTATTAATCATCAATTTATCGTATTAGTTTTTCCAAATCTGTTGGGTTACAACAACGAAAAACTAAGAAATTATTAATGGTTCTTGATGCAATAAAGAAATGAAGATTCTGTCTATAACATTAGGGAAAACCTCTGGTTGTTCCATTCTTATAGATGACGAAATTAAATTTGCAACAAGTGAAGAAAGATATTCACGCCTAAAATCTGATGAATCTTATCCAAAGAGATCTATTGATGAGGGACTAAAGTTTTGCAAGATCAATCCAGCTGAACTAGATAAAGTAATTATCGCAGGTAATAGGGTCGCCTTCATCCCGCCTCTTATTCGAGAATACAGTAAATTCTCTCTAAAAGATCATTTACGAATGATGCAGGATTATTGGTATCCAAAATTAGTAAAAAATGAATCAATTAGAATGATTGATCTCTGGAGAAATAGAATAGATCTGAATAGATACCCACTTGATCAGCAGTTTATTTCGGATCTGGATTTTGACACTATCGAACACCCACTAAATCCAGAAAGCTATGTGAAAATTTCTAATTTTTTCAAGAAAGCAATTTCCAAACACCTTGGAATCGAATCAGAAAAAATCATTCATGCAGAACATGAAATATGTCATGCGTCATACGCACTCTATGGAAGTCCTATAAGGGAAGATAATACTCTGATATTTACTGCTGATGGTAGAGGTGATGATCTAAGTGGAACAATCTCGGTCTATGATGCAAAAAATCACACAATAAAGAGAGTAAAAGAATACCATCATTCCGTATTTCAATTAGGTAGAATGTATCGCTATACTACTCTGATATTACGCATGATTCCTAATGAACATGAGTATAAAGTAATGGGGTTGGCTTCGTATTATAATGGCAAAATGGTAAAGAAAGTCGAACAAGTTTATGATCAAATGCTACAAATTGATGGACTAGAATTCAAATTTAATCCTCAAGTCAGGGATATCTACCAATATCTTAAAGAGAGTTTAAACGAATTTAGATTTGATCACATCGCAGCAGGAATTCAATCGTTTACAGAGAATATTTTAGTTAAGTGGTTTACTAATGCATTAAATGAATACGATTCCAATTCTGCAGTATTCTCTGGTGGCGTTGCCTTAAACATAAAATCAAATTTGATGATCTCAAAAATAGACAGACTAAGAAAATTCTTTGTTTGTGGAGGTGGTGGAGACGAGACACTTCATATAGGAGCATGTTATCATTTTGCAGAACAAAATAAAATCCTACCAAAACCGTTAAAAAATCTGTATCTTGGAAGTGATTCAGAATACTCTGACAACGAACTTACAATCTTTAATAAATACAAAGTTAGTAAATTTCAAAATACGGATCAAGTTCTGGAACTACTCTTAAAAAATAAAATCATTGCAACATGTAGAGGAAGAGCGGAAATGGGACCACGTGCATTGGGTAACAGAAGCATCTTGGCAGATCCGAGCTCAATATGGAATATACAAAAAATCAACAACATGATAAAAAATCGTGATTTTTGGATGCCATTTTCTCCAATACTCTTACACGAATATCAAAACGAGCTAATTGAGAATCCAAAAAAACTAGAATCTCCATTCATGACTCTAGCTTTCGAGACAAAAGATGGCAAAAATAAGATCCCTGCGGCTGTGCATCAAGCAGATGGGACTGCTAGGCCACAGCTTCTTACAAAAGAAATGAACCCTCATCTATGGGAATTAATTTATAAATTTTACAAAAACACACACATTCCATCTCTCTTAAATACGTCATTCAACTTACATGGTGAACCGATAGTAGATAATATTCATGACGCATTATACGTTTTTGAGAACTCTGGTTTAGATGCTCTTTGGCTAGACAGGCATATAATTGAAAAATAATCGCAAATTTGCTCTCTAAAAAGATCTAAGATAATCGGCTAATTCACTAGATGCGTTTTTGTGATTTGAGAGATAGTTTTTTAGATGAAAATCGATTTGTGCATCTAATTCACGTTTAAAATCAAAATCGTTAAAAATTTTTTCAATATAATGTATCACATTAGATTTGTATGACAAAAATATTATTGGTAAATTTTTATCATATTCGAAATCAGTTTTACGATCATCTAAAGAAATATCAATAACTGGTTTTCTAAGTATCAATCCTTCCAATAATACTGTTGAAGGTTGATTGTCTTCTGGTGTGATGTTTATCATTACGTCACACTCTAAAATCAGTTTTTTTATGGATGTCGTACTGTGAACAGGAATCTGAGGATCAATTTTCTTAAAAATCTCCAATAAAACATAATTAAACTTCCAACCCCAGCCAGGATGTATCTTTCCAATAATCTTAACATTGTCCAATTTTTTAATACTCTCTATTAATTGTCTCAAAGTGTTTTCATAACGTAATGCTGTGTATGTATCAAGAAAACCTGACCATTCGATTATTGGAGGGGTAGTTATCAAAATCATCTTGGTTTTCTTATTGACAAGTTTTTCATCGCAAAAGAATTCGTCATGTCTAGGACTACCAATAGCTTTGTGTTTTTGTGAATCTGATAAATGATTTGAATAATATTCATAGTCTGCATTTCCCCAAAAAATAATCTGATCGCAATTTAATTTTACAAGCCTAAAAGAATCATATTTCCAACGTAATTTGGTTGTCTTCTTTGTATATGCTGCAAATCCATGTCTCAAAAGCAAAGATGGCGTATCTCTATGACGTGACAAAGTTGCATTTTCTGAATTTCCTGATTCATATTGATATAGAACACATTTAACATTCAATTTCTGAAATATTGCGTTTGCTTCAATTACATATTTTACATAATCAAAAACATTATTTTCATATTGATTTATTAAAAAATCTTTGATACACATCCAATAAGAATGTCCATTGTAACTAAAGATTTTCTCAAATAGTTGATTTGCATTCCATAAATTATTAAGATCTTTTTTGTATTTTTCCTGCATGTTGATAATGTCTTTTTTTTCTTCGTTAGAAAGAAATCTATTAAAATTTATGATTTTTGAATTTGATTTTTTCATTATCTGAATTGATCTCAAATTTGAAATTGCTGATTTTCGTCTATTCAAGATAACAGTATCTGACTTAGCTGGTTTTAAACTCAGAAATAATTTTTCAAATTTTGAGGGATCAAATTCCAGTAAAAGAATAACAGGTTTATTTTGTTTGGTGTTAAACCAAAAATTGAAAAAATTACCAATAAAAAACTCACAAATAGCTTGTATTTTTTCAAGCTTTTTCATTGAAATTTTGATCTTCACATTTTTCGAAAATATTCTAATTCTGAGATCAAAGTTTTTGAAGATCTCTATGTCTTCAGAATTGAGAGGAGTAATTTCTACGTTGTTGTTTAAACATTTAATGACTCTGGATAGATTTTGAGTTGTATAAATTTTCATGGGTTCTTCTGTTTGAAGGATTTTTTTTATTATAGAAAACTGAATAAGATTCACAATCAATTTCTGGTGTAATTGTAAAGGATCTACCATTTCCAAAATACTCTTACCGTTCAAGAGTAAATCATTAGTCAATGCCGAATTTTCGTACCAATATAACTTTGAAATAGAATGTTCAAAAATCTCTTCACGTTCTTTATCATTTAAAAGCTCATCTGCTAGAAAATGATCGTAATTCATATCTTCTAAAAATTTATGAGACTCAATATCGAAAGAAAAAATCTTTGTAGATTTGATTTGAGGGAGTCTTTTCACATCAATATTATTGCCAGATAATAACGAAATCACTTTCAATTTCTTAAGAAACCTGCAAATTCTTGATTGAATCTATTACATAGTCCTGCTCTCTTGTCGTTATCGTTGGATAAAATGGCAACGAAATAATGTCATGATAGATGGCATCTGAGTTTTTAACCGTATCTATAATCTTACCGCGTTTCTTAAATATGGTAAATCTATGTAGTGGTTTGTAATGAACAGACGTTCTTATTCCCCGTGTTAGTAATTTCTCAAAAACTCGATCTCGTGAAATACCAAATTCATTTTGAATCCTAATTATATACAAATGGCAGGCATGTTCTTCGAGTTTTGGTATCTCAGGAACTAATATGCCTCGAACTCTACTTATCTTCTCATTGTAATATTTGTACGCGTTTCTTCGTAGCGTATTTAATTCTTTAATTTGTTTTAATTGACTAATACCCAATGCAGCTCGCACTTCATCTAATCTGTAATTGTATCCGGGTTCTATTATGTCATAATTCCATGGTAGTCCTCTAGAGTATCTTTGCAGTAATGACTTTGATATTCCGTGATTTCTCAATGATTTTACATATTCAGCAATCTTCTTGGATTGGGTTATCATCATGCCGCCCTCAAGTGTTGTAATGTTCTTGGTAGGATAGAAGCTAAAACAACCAACGTCACCAAACGTTCCAACATGTTGATTGTTTACTTTTGTGCCTATTGCGTGAGCACAGTCTTCTATTAAGGCTAATCCATTTGATTTAGCTATTTTTTTCAAAGATCTTATTTTACAAGCTTTACCAGCAAAGTGTACTGGTATTATGGCTCTTGTCTTTTTTGTTAAACTTCGTTTAACTGATTCAACTGACAAATTCATATCGTCATCTATGTCTGCAAGCACTGGGGTTGCGCCACTAATGAGAACCGAATTAGCTGTTGCAACAAAAGTCATATCGGGAACAATTACTTCGTCTCCCCTTCCGACTCCGAGCGCTTTTAAGGACAGGTGTAATGCTGCTGTAGCATTTGAAACTCCGACTCCAAATTTGGTCTTCGTGAATATTGAAAATCTCTTCTCAAACTTTTGTAATATGGGTCCATCCGTCAACAATGTAGAGCTTAATACATCACTGACTGCGGTTTTGTCGTTTTTTGATATATGTGGCCGGAAGAATGGAATCTTTATTGTCTTATTTCCAAATGCATCTTTTTTAGTCAATTACCACGACACCTTATTTACTTGTAATTATCTGTTGATTACTTGTTTGTAAGTATTGGGTGTTTTCAATCGTTGATTATACGTTGGAGGTTTGTTATCTGGCATGATCAATCAATATGCATATTGCTTTTCGTTTTTCAAGTAAAAATCGTTTTCGTATAAATCGACTAATTTTTCAATGAGATTTGGCTCTAAGGGACCATCATTAATAGTCTGAACAATATCATTCACATGCTCAATTTTTTTTACTCCACAAATCATCTTGTCTATTTTATTACTAATGCGGTTCATCTAAATTATCTAAGATACTGTGTAGTGCGTTTCTCTTTGTCACTAAATATAACTCCTATGGTTCGTAATAGTACGATGTGATTTTCATCACAAAATGTTATGAGATTTTTAATATATTCTACAAATCTATGATCTGGCTCATTATTTTTCTTCAATGCCGAAAAGAGATCATCATGATCAAGCATAATGACTTTCTCTCTGTATGGAAGTTTTTCTGCTATTTTTTTAATATTGCTCACTCCTGCAGGACTCTCAATTTTAGGAACAATTGTTATTGTTTTTGGTACTAGATCTAGAAATTCGTCTAAATCTCTTTCATCGTTTACATTTGATACGGCAAAATACTGGATGTTTTTATTAGATTTGAAAATTTCTGTGAGATCAGAAACAGAATAACGATTGTTGGGAGGTTTAGTTCTATTTTTTGGAAGATCCAAGAAAATTTTATGTGTTACGTGTTTTTGTAAAATCTCTTTTAATTCTTGAATGCTATTGACCCATGCTAAATTTATTCTATAAATTGCATTTGAGGGAATATCCAAATCGTAATTAGACAAATTCTGCGAAATTATCAGCATTGATCTACCCTGTAAAACATTACGTATTAAAAATATCTTAATGTTTGATAATATCAATTGTTAGAAAGATATTATTGCAAAACCTAGTCATTCACCATGTTCTTAAAATACAAAGAAAACCATAAAATTAATTAAAATCGTCCCAGGGAAGTTGTCTTCCCAATAACAATTTTAGGTTTTTTACATCTTGTTCATAAATCGCTTTTAGATGTTCTCTTTCTTTTGTAGACATAGATGGTTTTGTAGTCTGTTCAAACAAAAATCTGTCTCCTATCCTCTGTCTGGTAACAGTAGGTATCAGTTTAATTGCCGTCTTTCTAATGACCGTGTTATTCATTATAAACTTGGAAAATACTCCTTTAGGAACTCTGTATGCTCCCTTTGATTGTTCTTTTAATTCTATTTCTTCATCCACTTCTAAAAAATTCAGTATTGATCTAATTGTGGTCTCAATGTTTTTAATATATTCTTCAAAAATTATGATCTTGATTCTGTTCTTCTCAAAATAATTCTGGAAGTTTTTTATTTGTTCACAATATAATCCAGCCAATATTATATTGTAAACATTGAATTTTTTATTCATAATCTCATCATAATGTGAATTTATCATACCGTCAAAACTTATTTTCTTGGGGTCTCTAAACAAATTTGAAAAATATGAAGAATGTGCTCTGTCTATTGGATTACGTATTGATATTATGATCTTTGAATCCGGAAACGCTTTCTTTATCTCTAGAGGTGCATGAGGACACATCAAATATGTTGATGTAGCTTCTCCTGCTGCCTTATGATTTTTAGCTTTTTTAAATAATTTGAGATATTTGTCAAAATCTCTGATCATCGATGCTCTCTCAAAGTCTTCCGGAACATCAAACTTGCAAAAATAATACGGCTCGTTTAATTCAGAAATAAATATATCAGGATGGAGTGACAAATAATAAGAAATGTTAGTAGTAGCGCATTTTGGTGCTCCTGCTATGAAAAAATTCGGTTTCATCTTTTGTTTTTATTAAGTCATTTTCTCTCTCTAACTACACTCACTATTGAGTAAAGAATTACAGCTGTTATTAAGAGAACAGTTCCAAGAATAACTCCGCCGATCCCAATCAATGCAATGTTTGTTATTATCTTTCCATCTTCTGTAAAAGCTTGCACTGCCCATGCTATGAAGGAGATACCTATTATCAAAAAAACCATCCCTGGAATTCCGTAGAATGCCAATGGACGTTCAATAGCAACATACTTCAATGTACTTAGAATAACTGATGAGCCGTGAGTAATTGGATTATGAGTGGAGGTATTGCCTTCATAAAGAATAGTTATTGGTACTTCAATAATTCGAAATTTATTTTTCGAAGCTTTAATTAAAATCTCAGTCGAAACTCCCATTCCATGATCAGAAGGCATTGTATTTTCCAACACACTTCTATTGTATGCTCTAAAACCACTTTGCGCATCAGTTATTTTTGAACCCGTTGTGGCATTAGTAAGACCAGTAATTGTTTTGATTCCAAATTTCCTATATTCTGGAACTTTACTATTTTCAGATAGAAATCTTGAACCAATAACAACATCTGCTTCATTTTTAATGATCGGATCTAATACTGTTTTAATATCCTCTATTTTGTGTTGCCCGTCTGCATCAAATGTGACTAGTATCTCTGCTCCAACCTCTCGAGCCTTAGCAAATAGACTTGCAATGGCTGCTCCGTAACCCATGTTTTTTTGGTGCATAATCGTGATCGCTCCAAGCTCAGATGCAATCTTACTAGTCAAATCCGACGAACCGTCATCACAGACTATGATGGTGTCTGTAACCTGTTTTAGCTTAACAATGAGAGAAGCTATGTGTTTTTCTTCATTATATGCAGGTAATCCTATTGCTACTTTCAAACTAATGATTGTTTTATAATTGAATATTAAAATTGATTGTACAATTTAGACTAATTTTTATGGAATTCACAAATAAACTATGACCATAATGTGAAAAAATCTAAGTGTATTTAATCTTGCACTACATTATCATAAGTAAATGGCATGAGCATATTCTTGATTCAGAAATTACAAACTATAGTTGATACATAATCAAAATATTCTCTTGTGGGATAACAAATTAGATACATGATAAAAGAACAAAATAGAAAATTATTTCGTTCTACTTTTTATAAAATCAATAGGGGTAACAGGTGTTGGATCAATACCTGACATTACAGAAAGATAAATTGTTGAATAGTCAAGTAAATAAATTAAATTAACAATCTTTGTCAAAATACTACCTCTAATTGAAAAAATTTCTTTATATTCGATCTTTTTTTGCTCAAAATATTCTTTGACGATGTCCCATTGTTCCTTAGTTTTCATATAATCATCCTGACCTCTAATTAAAATTGGTTTAACATCTGATTTTCTTTCCCATGCAACCATTCCATTATGACATGCTTCTATTACGTCTTCTACCATGGCGTGCCTTTTTGCATTTTCTTGTAAAGAATTTTTGAATCTAACTGCAGCTGCTTGAAGTCCCCATGGATAATAAATCACTGGAATGCCGATAAGACAATTTGCAAGATCTAATGAAGAATTATCTGAAGAAAGATTATGATGTGATATTTTTCTCTGTAGATTTTCCAAATTATTAATTGATTCAAAAATATCTTCTCTTTTTATTGGAATTACATGTTCTAAAATCTTCAGCATTGAGAACAAAAACGATGGAAATGATGATCGTGGAGAAAGATACATCGGAATATTCCTGTGCTCTATCCTATTCTCAAAACAGTAATCTTTCATGTTGCCGCCGCTTGAGAATGCAATTAATTTGCAATTAGATTTTTTAGCTGAATCTAAAACTGTTAGAGTTTCTGCAGTATTTCCCGATACACTAGTTGTAATAACTAGTGTTTCAGAGTCAACTGTATTTGGTAAGTGATATCCCTTAACAACGCTCATGTGCACATTAGTCTTGGACAATATTGCTGAGAATATGTCGTGTAATGCTCCTGATCCACCCATACCAGCAAAAACAACATGTGTTATGTCCTCAAAATCAACCTGAGCAAGATTTGTATTGTAACTTTCTTTTGCGATCTGGGGCCATTTATCATAAACTTTATGCATTCCGCATGGATCAAACTTGTTTAAAACTGAAGAGCTTAACAATTAATCTCTGAATATCATCTCAAGATATAATGGTTAACGAGCTTATTTTAAATAACGAAAAAATCTGTTTATTCTACTTGGTAGACAAAACTTTGTCCTTATTGAGTACAGTAGAATGGAAAAACAACAAAGTAGTTACGATTGCCGGTTCATCAGGACTAGAGGAATTATTCTATGGGAAACCGTTCCTGATTTTTACTAATTTAATTTATTCATTTATCCCATAAATAACAAAAGTTGAAAGAATTGATAAACTGGATATTCTAATTCGTCAAGCAATTAATTCCAAAGTCAACTATGAGGAAGTAGATAAATTCATTCAAGTATTTGAAAAAATACAATAGAATTTGATCTCTATGATTTTATTAATAAATTTGATAGGGAATTTTACTACGAAGGCTCGCTCTTTGATGTGGAAATAAATGAAGACCAACTTGAAAAATTTCTAATACTTTGTAAACCAATATTAGATGTATTGGTTACGGCACACATTGATAAAATTAATCAGCATAAAAAAAGCCTTAATGGTAATACACAAGCCGTCAATAATGGATCATAATTATAAGAACATATTAACCAGATTAAAAAATCAAAATCATGTCCACAATTAAAATTGGTAATAAAATAATTGGTGATGATAATCCTGTTTACACTATTGCTGAAGCAGGTGCAAATCATGACGGCAATGTAGAAAAAGCCTTTAAACTAATTGATGCAGCATTAAATGCCGAAGCTGATAGTATAAAATTCCAGACATACAAAGCATCAAAACTTACTACAAAATATGCCCCAAAATACTGGGATGATGGCAAGAAAAATGAAACACAGTATGATGTTTTTAAAAAACTTGATACTCTAACAGATGATCAATGGAAAGAAATTTTTGAGTATGCAAATAAAAAAAATATGACATGCTTTTCCACTCCGTTTGATGAAAAAAGTGTGGATCTTCTTTATTCTATTGGAATTCCCGCATTTAAAATTGCTTCAGCTGACATAACACATTTACCATTAATAAAATATATAGGAGAAAAGAAACTACCTACCTTCTTGTCTACCGGTATGGCATCCGATGAAGAAATTACAGAGGCAGTTAATACTATCGAAGATACTGGAAATCATGATATTGTCATCATGCATTGTATAACATCATATCCAACAAAACCTGAGGATGCAAACCTTGAGATGATAAGAACACTAACCAAAAGATTTCCTGATTATGTGATTGGATTTTCTGATCATACTCTGGGCACTATTATTCCAGTGTGTTCTACTTTTTATGGCACAAAATGCATCGAAAAACATTTCACATTTGATAATAAACTAACCGAAAGCCCAGATCATAGATTGTCATTGGATCAAAATTCTTTTCATAGACTTGTACAAGAATTAAAATTGGCAGAAGTTTCACGAGGTAAAAATACTAGACAAGAATTTAATTCTGAATCTGAAGCTGTCAAATATGCCAGAAGAAGTGTTGTACCAACAAAAAACATACCGAAAGATACTGTGATAACAAAAGATATGCTAGATGTAAAAAGGCCTGGTACTGGCATTCAACCAAAATTCATAAACAAAATAATTGGTTCCAAAGCAATTAAGGATATAAAAGAAGATATTCCAATTCAGTGGACAGATATCTCTAATTAATTATGAAAAATAATGATCTTATTCTTATTCCTGCTAGATCTGGAAGCAAGACTGTTTCTCGACAAAATCTTAGACTAGTTGATGATAAACCATTATTGTACTATGTGCTCAATACTGCACTACAATACACATCAAATGTCTTTGTTTCAACAGACTCTGAAGAAATAAAAGAAATATCTACTATGTATGGAGCAAATGTAGTACTCAGACCTAAGTCTCTTACTAAAGATTCTACTCCATTGGAAGATATTATTTACCATGCTTTATCAGAATTAAATAAAAAAAACATGTTTTTCAATAAATGTCTGATTCTGAATCCAAAATTCCCTTTGATTAAATTATCTACGATCAAAAAATTCTTTTCTAATCTAAATGCAAAAACACAAATAATTTCTGGTTATGTTGATGATGCTAATACAAACTATGGCATTATCGAATCTAAAAATAATCACTTAGTGAAGCTAATCAATACAGAATCACACATCGTAGTCCAACAAAAAACTATTGCGTTTGTTTGTAACAGTTTTTTGAAACAAAAAAAATTTCAAACACCAGTTTTCGGATTAAAGTTCACTGATTATGAGCCACTGAGTCTAGATAACTACCATCATTTTGGGATTCTAGAAAAAATCATCAAACGCAGAAGAATTTTGGTCAGAGTTGATGGAAGTAGAAAAATTGGTCTAGGACATGTCTATAATATGCTTACAATTCTAAATCACCTTAGAAATGATGAGATACTTATTCTGATGAACTCAAAATACAATCTGGGCTCTACTAGATTCAAAGATCATCTTTTCAGCGTGAAATATTTCTCTTCAGAATCAGAACTTTTTCGTATACTTAAAAATTTTAAGCCTGACATTATTTTTAATGATATTTTAGATACGAGTTCTGATTATGTGAAAAAATTAAAACAACTAAACCTGTTTGTAGTTAACTTTGAAGACCTTGGTTCTGGTCGTAACTATGCAGATTTAGTTTTTAATCCGATTTATGACGATGATAAAAAACACAAAAATGAATTCTATGGTGCAAACTACGCATGTGTAAGAGATGAATTTAGAATATGGAAAAATAAACCGATCTCTAAAACAGTTCAATGCGTTCTAATAACATTTGGCGGTTCTGATCCTACTGATAAAACGTACCAAATTTTGAAATTAATCAGAGAAATCAACTTAAAAGATATACGATTTCTAATAGTTCTTGGCCTAGGATACACGCATAAAAGACGACTGCAAATTTTAATCTCACAAATGCTATCTGAAGGTTTCAGAATAAGTCTTATCGAGAAATCTGATTTTCTAGTAAAACATATGCGTGAAGCTGATTTCGCAATCACTTCTAATGGTAGAACTGTTTTTGAAATTGCTTCATTAAAAGTTCCAGTTGTAGCAATATCTGTTAATAATCGAGAAAAAAATCATAAATTTGTAAAAAACACAAATGTTGGATTTCAACTTGATTTTCACTTAAAAATAGAAAAACACAAACTCATTAATTCGATAACTGCCATGCTTGACTTTACAACCAGAAAGAGTTTTGTAAAAAATCTGCAAAAAATAAATCTTCTAAATGGTGCTGATAGAGTAATTCAAACAATCATGTCTGAATATGAAAAAAATAAACAATCTTGTAGTAACCCTTAATATTTAACATCAATATAATTTCATTATGGTAAAAATTGGAGCTACATTTTTAACAGAAAAAAATTATGATAAAAATAAAGTTAAAACTGTATTAAAAAATTATGCAAAGATTATACCAAAACACGATGAATCTATCCTAAATAGTATTCTCTCAGATTTTGAGAGTGACAATTTTTCATTAATAACACCACAACAAGTGCAATTCTTAAACTCAAATTCAGAAGATAAATGGGCACCATATCTTATTTTTAGATACAAATTTACTAATTATCCAAAAAATCACACAGATTCTGAAATTCCGTCTCATTTGATAGTAGAACCTATTTCGGCTTGTAATCTTAGATGTGTTATGTGTTTTCAGGTGGATGAAACTTTTAGTGGTAATCAAAGTTTTATGGGAAAAATGGATTTTCAATTATTTAAAAAAATAATTGATGATGCAACTAATATTGGAATAAAAGCAATAACTCTTACCGGAAGGGGAGAACCAACACTTCATCCTCAAATGGGTGAGATGCTGGAATATTGTTCAGGTAAATTTTTTGAGCTAAAAATGAATACTAATGCAACTAGACTATCAGACAAGCTAATACATCAAATCTTAAAAAGTGGAATGACTGATCTAGTGTTTTCAGTTGACTCATACGAAAAAACACAATATGAGTCAATTCGTGTACTGGGCATATTTGAAACTGTATTAAATAATATCAAAAAATTTAAAGAAATAAAAGAAAAGTACTATCCAAATTCTAAATGTGCTACCAGAGTAAGTGGAGTAAAAATAGATGAAAAACAAGATCCCGTCTTATTCAAAAAATTCTGGGAACAATACGTGGATCATGTTGTAATGGTTGAAATGCAATATAGATGGGACACGTATAATAACCCGACAACAAACGCTGGTGTAAAACCATGTGAATACCTTTGGGGTGAGATGAACATATGGTGTGATGGCGTTTGCAATCCATGCGATACTGATTATAAGAGCGTTCTAGCTGTGGGCTCAATTACAGAAAATAATATTAAAGATATTTGGAATGGAGATAAATACAAAAAATTAAGACAATTACATAAAAGCGGTCAGAGAAGCACTTGTCACCCGTGTGAGCGTTGTCCTAATTGGTAATAAAACTGGGATTTATTGGTTACAGAAACCACGCCAAAAGATTAATCGATATAATAGAACAAAGAACAGATTGTACTGTCAGTCGCATATATCACCCAACTAAACCTGTTAACGATTTACGCGTGACGAATGATCTGTCGAAATTATTTGATTGTGATGCAATCGTGATTGCGTCTCCAAATTCAACACATTTTGATTATATTCAAAAACTAGATGATTTCTCTGGTTACATATTATGTGAGAAACCTCCTGCAATATCTCTTGAGGAGTTGGACAACATAGAACGACTACCAAAGCAAAAAAAAATAAAATTATTTTTTAATTTTAACTATAGATTTAGTGGCTTAAGTGAGAAAATTGGAAATTATCTTAATTCAGAAGTATTGGGAAAAATAATACACATCGACATAATCACAACACATGGATTAGCATTTAAACAAGAATATCGGAATTCATGGCGAGCAAATGGCAAAGAAAACATACATAATATTTTAGATACCGTCACGATCCATTATCTGGATCTAATAAATTTTTATTTATCAAATAATTTTTCACATTATTATCTTCCAAGATTATTGTCATCAAATGGTACTTCTTATGATACAAATTTATTGATTCTGCAGTACGATGCTGGACCAACAATTTCAATTTTAAACTCATATGCTACTTCGTACATGAATGAATTATTAGTGATTGGAACTAATGGATATCTTTCGATTAGAAATGATACTTTTGAAATACGCTCGCCAAGAGATACATTTGATGAAAAGGGTTTTTTTATCTCTCCACCAATTTTCCAAAATGATGCATTTCAAATGCAAGAGGATTATAATATGTCACTTCGAAAATCACTAGATTATTTCATAACTAGAGTCAAAGAAAATGATAATTTGGATCTAGATCATTTTGATGCAAGTATCTCTACTGCCAGATTATTATTCAAAATCAAAAATAATTTAATCAATTAAAAATGGACATAAAAAACCAAATGTTTGATTTGATGAGTGAATTATATCCAATTTGTAGAAGTATTACTGGAAACGGAGTGCGTAAAACACTTGATATAATAAAATCCCACATTGATATTCAAATTAAGGAAATCCCGTCCGGTACACAGGTTTTTGATTGGTCGATACCTAAAGAATGGAATATCAATGATGCATATGTTATTGATCCAAATGGAGAAAAAATTATTGACTTCAAAAAATCTAATCTACATGTTGTTAGTTATAGCATTCCAATAAACAAAAAAATTAGCTTTGAAGAACTAAAAGCACATCTACACACTAACCCAGATCAACCAAATGTAATCCCATATGTTACATCATATTACAAAGAAGATTGGGGATTTTGCATCTCACATAATCAACTCAACGATCTAAAATATGGTGAATATCAAGTTTGCATTGATTCTAGTTTAGAAAATGGATACTTGACTTATGGAGAATGCTTTATTCCGGGACAGCAGTCAGATGAGGTCATAGTTTCTTGCTATATCTGTCATCCATCACTATGTAATGATAATCTCTCTGGAGTTATTCTCACAACCTTTCTTGCTGAATTGCTTGCTGAACAAAAACCTCGTTATTCCTATAGATTTTTGTTTATACCTGAAACAATTGGCGCCATAGCTTGGTTGTCAATAAATGAAAAAAATCTGATAAAAATCAAACATGGTCTTGTCGCTACGTGTCTAGGTGATTCTGGAAAGTTTACCTATAAAAAATCTAGACAAGGTAATGCAGAAATTGATCAAATAGTATCACATGTGTTGAAACATTCTGAATCTGATTATGATGTGTTGGATTTTTACCCAATTGGAAGTGATGAAAGGCAGTTCTGTTCACCAGCTTTCAATCTACCTATTGGCTCATTAATGCGTACACCATATCATCGGTTCCCAGAATATCATACGTCTGGAGACAATCTAGAATTTGTAAAAAAAGAAAATCTTGATGAATCACTTAATAAATACCGCGACATAATTTTCATCATAGAAAATAATAAGAATTATGTAAGTCTTAATCCTAAATGTGAACCTGAACTTGGTAAGAGAGGTCTCTATACATTTAGCGGAATTAAGAGAACAGAAAAAAAACAGGATGCGGATTTACAACAAGAATCTCTACTTTGGGTATTGAATCTTTCAGATGGAATGAACTCTCTATTAGATATTGCAAATAGATCTAATCTTGATTTTAAATTAATAAAAAATGCGGCAGATCGTCTACGAACTTGTAATCTGATACAAGAAAAATAATCGCTGTCTCCTTACCACGCTGTCCATCCACCATCTGCTATCAAATTTGATCCAGTCATGTAAGACGATGCGTCAGATGATAAAAATAACACGGCACCAACATATTCATCCTTACGTGCCATTCTTCCTAGCATAGTCTTACGTGAATAATTCTTAATAAATTCGGCATCTTGGCCTTTTTCAACCCCGCCTGGAGTTAATGTATTGACTCTGATTCCCTTTTCACTCCAGTATGATGCGAGATATCTAGTGAGATTGATTATTGCACTTTTAGTAGCTGCATAGAATACAGCAGAGTTTTGTCCACTATTCCCATAAATTCTCTGATCTGGGGCCACTACGCCATATGTAGAAGCTATATTCACAATAACTCCACGTTTTTGTCTAACCATAACTTTTCCAATTTCCTGACAGCACAAAAATACTCCAGTAAGGTTTACTGCAACAGCTTCATTCCAACTCGCTAGTGGAAAATTTTCAAAAGGTGTGGTTCTTAACTTTACATTTCCTTGATTTACTGCATTGTTGACAAGGACATCGATTTTGGAATATTTTTTCAGTGTCTTTGTAACCATGTTTTTTATAGATCTCTTGTTAGTCAGATCTAATCTTATTGCCAATGGTGAAACAGAATATTGATCTTTGAGTTTGCTTGCTAATTGTTTACATCCATCATAATTGATATCTGCTAATACGACATTAGCGCCAGCTTGGCTAAACCCCTCTGCATATTGAGAGCCTAAGAGTCCAGAAGCACCAGTTATTATCACTACTCTATCTGACATATCGAATAATTTTTTTACATTCATTTTTAGACTCTTAACATTTTAGATTACTAAATTATATTGCTTGTTATTGATACAAATTTTCACCATTTAAAAAAACTATTATTTCGGATGTATGTAACACAACACATGAAACCAATATGCATTATCCCAGCACGTGGAGGTTCTAAGGGTGTCCCAAAAAAAAATATCCGTTTGATAGCTGGCAAACCATTGATCTCTTACACAATCAAATCCTCATTAAAATCAAAAATCTTTAGTCATGTAATAGTATCTACTGAAGATAAAGAGATTGCATCTATAGCAAAAAAATATGGCGCAGAAGTCCCATTCATGCGTCCTAAAGAAATGGCCACTGATGATGCCCCCATGGACGTAGTTTTAATTCATGCAATAAAAAATCTACAATTACTAGGATACAAATTTGATACTTTTGTCTGGCGTGATTGCACTGTGCCATTCATACGTGATTCTGATATACGTGGCTCAATCAATCTGTTAAAACGAAAAAAAGCTGGATTGGTAATTGGAATGTATCCACAGCACTTAAACCCATATTATAATGTGGTCGAAGTAACTTCTAAAGGATTCTTGCAACTGTGTAAGGGTTCAAGCAGACCTACATCACGTCAGAAAGCGCCAACAGTATACCAAATGAACGGATTGCATACATACGATCTAGAAAAATTTCTCTATCCAGAAAGAAAAATTAGAACTGACATTAGAAAAGCTCTTCCATATGTTATACCAATAGAGTCAGGCCTGATGATAGATACAGAATTTGAGTTTCAAGTGGCTAAATTAATCATAGAACAAAAACTTTGGAAAATATGATCACATTACTGTATCTTAACACTTTTCTTAAGTTTAGATGCTTTTTTTATACATAATGCAATCTGTAACGTCTTAGCACCATCATCAATTGTGTTTATGGTGGGTTTTCTTTTTTTAACACATGATAAAAAATGTCTCAGTTCATCCAAATACATTAAATTCACTTTTTCTTTTGAACTCAATCTATAATTTCCTTGGATATTTACTATTTCCCAAGATCTTTTTCTCGTGCGGTATAGTCTGACCTTGTTGGATTCACTGTCCCATTCTATGATCCCGTTAGTACCCCTAATTTTACATCGTTTGAAAAATGGCCTTTGAAAGTAATCTAAATGTAATTCACCAATTACATTATTTTCAAATCGAAGCAAAGATGTGGATAAATCATCCACACCTATCTCCAAATCACTATACTTACCTGTTATTGAAGTAACTTCCGTTACCTTTCCAAGAAACCAATAAAGATAATCGATTTCATGAATTTGTGTTAATAGCACTCCACCGCCAAGATTACTACGAGCTGCATATCCAAATCTATAATCCTCATATGGATGCCAATCGGGCAGATATGATCCGTTTTCTACTTGAATAGAAATCACTTTACCAATGGTTTTCTTGACTAATAGCTGTTTGATCTTTTTTATTGGCGGATAAAATCTGAAATTACATCCCATCTGAGTAATTAATTTTTTGTCATGCATGATCTTACGAAGTGTATTAACACCAGACATGGTGTCTGATAGGGGTTTTTCTAAAAATAGATCTGCACCATATCTCGCTAGCTCTATGGCAACTGGAATATGATATCTTGTCTCATTTGTTATAAATGCAACATCTGGATTCTCATTGATACATAATTCTAAACTATCATGGATTCTGATTCGCTTCTCATTCAACTTCAGATCTTTCCTCTTTGTATACAATATTATTTCAATATCTGAGAAAGTTAGTAAATTTTTGACATGTCGTTTCCCGATGGAACCATATCCGACAACCAATACTTTTTTCATTTTATAGATGAAATTATTATCTCACATAAGTATTTCTTGTTAGATGTTTCGGCCTCTTGAATACTAAGATCGAATTTTTCAACAATCTAGAATGAATCCCTCATAAATTAATTGATTTTAAATATAGACACAAATTAACTTAAAACGTGCGTAATAATTTCATGTTGAAAACGATTGAATGGAAAGATAATTCTGTAATAATGATCGATCAGACCAAACTACCAAACGAGCTAGTCTTTGTAGAATATTCAGATTACATTGATGTTGCAAGAGCAATTAAGACTTTGGTTGTGCGAGGAGCTCCTGCAATCGGCGTCTCTGGAGCATTCGGTCTCGCACTTGCATCATTACAAAGCAAGGCAGCAACAAAAGAACAACTATTATCTGATCTTGAAGAAGCACGAAAAACTCTTTTTGAGACAAGGCCTACTGCAGTGAATTTGGCATGGGGCCTAGATAAAATTATGCAGATTGCAAAAGAAGGAAAAAATGTGGATGACATCAGGTTCTCTATTGTAAAATCTGCACAGGAAATGGCAGAAGACGACATCAAAATAAACATGCAAATGGGCAAGAATGGATCTGTTCTTTTTGATAACAATGATACAATAATGACACATTGCAATGCTGGTTCTCTAGCTACGGTAGCATATGGGACAGCGTTGGGAGTAATTCGCGCAACAAAAGAAAGTGGTAAAAATATTAAAGTGATTGCAACTGAAACTCGCCCCGTACAACAAGGCTCAAGACTAACTGCGTTTGAGCTAAAACATGACGGATTTGACGTCAGTCTGATCCCGGATACTGCTGTGGGTTATTCCATGGCAAACAAACTAGTGAACAAAGTAGTCGTAGGTGCAGACCGAGTGCTTAGAACAGGACATGTGTATAACAAAATTGGAACCTATCAAGTAGCACTAATGGCAAAACAACATGGCATTCCATTCTACGTGGCAGCACCGCTTTCAACATTTGATATGAAAAGCAATCCACAAGATGTCATTATAGAGCAGAGAAAAGGAACCGAAGTAACACAGATAGGTGACAAAAAAACAGCGCCAGATGGAATCAACGTGATAAACCCAGCATTTGACATGACACCGCCCGAGCTGATCTCGGGCATAATCACAGAGGCCGGTGTTGCCAAACCCCCATTTGTAGAATCTATAGCAAAATTATTTGAAGCTAAGAAATAGAAAGTTTTTATTCATTTTTAAAATTACAAACAAAATATGTCAGTAAGTGTAGATCAGGTAAGAGAATCTCTTACTAAATGCATGGACCCCGAAGTTCCATTAAATATAGTAGAGATGGGCTTGGTCTATGGAATTGACGTGACATCATCAAATGACGTCAATATCAAAATGACACTTACAACACAAGGATGTCCTTTACATCAAACTCTAGTTCAAGATGTAACAAGATACGTCAAAAAAGTCCCAGGAGTAAACGACGTCAAAGTCGATATTGTCTGGAATCCTCCGTGGACAATGGATAGAATGTCAGAGGCAGCCAAGGCAAAGCTCAAGGATCTCTCATCTGCAAACACTCCAGCACCAATCAACTACGAAACTGCCTTGCCACAAGGTGTAGGATCTGTAGTGCAACAAGAGGACGGTGGAATGGTTTTGGCAAACGAGCACAACCAAGGATTTATGGTAAATCAAGCAATTATTGACTTTTGGAGATCATGTAATGGGCAGAGAAAGATAACTGAGCTGGTAGATATTTTTGCGCAAAAAACGGGATTACAGCGATCACAAGTTGAAAAAGAAGTCATACAACTAATAGGTCAGCTTCGCGATGGTGGATTAATTGTAATACCTCAAGATGAAGTGCCAAATGTGCAGTTTAAGAAATAATCAAACTTCGTTTATTTCTAAAATTATGGCATGAACTGAATCCATTCTCACCACAACGCGTTTTTCTGCAAAGCCCAAAGCGATATACCAGTCACCTGCATCTATATCATATTGTGTTTCTAGAGTTTTGATGTCGCTTTGATTGACATTATATTTTTTTATGATTCCAGAAACTGCCAAAGTAACTGCCTGCTTTTCTGTCTCTAATCTTTTTTTCATCAAGCCTATTCCGGGCATAATATTGTGATTTGTTTGTGTTCTAATATAGTTAATCGTATTGAAAAAATAATTCAGGGCTCGGAGGGCTTCGATCCCTCGACCTGGCGGTCCGAAGCCGCCCGCACTATCCAGACTGTGCTACGAGTCCAAAAGCACTTTAACAGGGCTAAATATCTGTCTAGCTGCTTGAAGGTATCAAAAAAAGTATCTGGTGTAGAATATGCAATTCGTGATATTGTAATTGCTGCACGCCAAGTGGAAAAGCAAGGAAAAAAAATCACATATCTAAACATTGGAGATCCTGTTCAGTAT
>Ga0233425_10003413_pt1 | contig 28850 bp, 19 predicted proteins | sample Watercolumn_Towu_2_FD_181712 | JGI IMG/M metagenome (GOLD analysis project Ga0233425, IMG submission 181712) | Freshwater microbial communities from Lake Towuti, South Sulawesi, Indonesia - Watercolumn_Towuti2014_140_MG | ecosystem: Environmental > Aquatic > Freshwater > Lake | place...
GCCGGGTCGCCGATGAGCGGCTGGCGGATCGCGACGTCCTCGCTCAGATCGCATGTGCTCCAGGTGCCATCGTCTCCACACTCCATGACGCCCTCGAGGCAGTAGAGCTCACCACCTTCGTCCTGGAGAGGAGCCTCGGAGTGACAGGTCGTGACGTGGCCCGGCGTGCATTCGCCACCAGGCACCGGCCGCTCCGCCACGTCGAACCCGTCGTCCACGTAGACCTGGTCGTCCATGCCTTCGCAACCCGATAGCGATGTGACCAGGATGAAACAGATCGCGTACATCAGTCCAGGGAACACTGCGGCCCTTCTCATGGCGTACACCTTCCTCTCGACAGATTTCGTGTCCGTATTGTGACGGGTGTTTCCGTGGCGAAATTAGTTCTTAGAGCTGTAAAGTTTAGAAGATTGAAAAAGCCTCGGTACCAGGAAAAACACTGGCAGCGGACATCAACTCGTCGTCGGAAATCCTCCGACATCCAGGTACCCGTTCCACATGGGTGTCCCCCGATTGCCCATGAATCTTCCTTCCGCTCATGAGAATAATCGAAAAAGCTCAATACTGAGTTATAAATTTTTGAAATGGAGGATGGGCATCGGAAACGGTGATCACCTCGGCCTGTCTGGAGCATGGGAGGCGATGCACCTCCCGCGCGACGGGTTGTCGGAGTCAGGCTCGCAGATGAAGCCCTGGTCGCAATCCCACATCGTCATGCGGCAGGCGTCGTCCCCCGCGAACGAGCACACACGGTCGATACAGAAATGGTGCGGGCCGCAATGGCTGTCGATCGTGCATCTGCCGTCCGGGCAGCCGGCGCACGCGCAGTCGCGGAGACCGTCGACGTCGGAGTCCACGCACGCGCACCCGCCCGTGCACGCCGAATGAGCCGCGACGCACTCGGCGTCGGTGGTGCACTCGTGCGTGCCGGCGGTGCACGTGCCGGCCCCGTCTCCGTCGGGATCGACGCACGTCCCGCCCTCTGGGCACTCGTCGTCGTCGACACAAGCTCCAGCCGGGACGCCGACGCACTCGGAGCCCCTGCAGATCGCGCGCGACGCCTCGCGACACGGGCCGCAGACGAGGCCCGAGCAGATGGGCCGACATCGGCCGGGTACCTGTGGCGGGGACATGCCGGAAACGTACGTCACCACACACGGATCCTCGTCGAGCCGGGCGCGATGGACCGCCGAGGGGCAGACGACCGTGTCGCCGGCGTCGTCCTCGTGAGGGTGGCCGCCGCAGCAGCTCATAAAGTCGATCGCGATGGTGCAGTCGGAGTCCGATTCGCAGCTCCACACGCAGACCCCGGAGTCCGCGGTGCAGTATCGCCCGCCGTCGTCTCCGCCGCCGTCGGGAGAAGGACCCTCGCTCACGGCTGCATCGTTTCTCGAGGGTGTCGAGTCTCCGGGGGGTGGTGGCTCGACGTCGCGACCGCGGCCCGGGACGCGGCGGCACCCCGGGTCTCTCAGGCAGTCGAGGTCCATGCAGTCCACGGCCTGATCGCCGTCGTCGTCCACGCCGTTCGTGCAGTCCTCGGCCGGGCGCTGCGTGTACTCCGACCAATCGTTCGTCAGGAGGTAGAACGCGACACTGGCAGCCGCGAGGAGGAGGAGGGCCACGAACGCCCACCTCGTCCTGCTCGGTCGGAGCTTCTTGTCACCCTCGACGCCCATCCCGTCGTGGACCTTTCTGCGACGTCAGCCTCGAGATGATACACGGAGCGCGATGAAGAGCGGGAGGGCGAGTGCTTTCGTGGCGTCTGCCGTGCTACCGGATCATGAGTGCACCGGGCACATTGAACGCGCCGGCATCGTTCCAGTGGGAGTGGACGCCCTCGTCCCAGTAGCCGCCGGTGCTCATCTCGAACGTGGTGAAGATGCGGCCGATGTCCTGGTGGCCGAGCGCGCTCGGGGTCATGTGGCAGTGCAGCCCGCTGCTCTCGATCCCGTCCAGCAGGTGCAGGCCGAACTCGTTGAAGGGATCGCCGCCGAACTCCGCCTGGTTGTGGGCCGTGGTGCATGCGTAGCCGTTGGGGGTGAGCAGCGAACCGTCGGACCGGTAGATCCTGAACGGTCCATAGGTGTTCTCGCGACACCATGTGTCGCCGTCGAAGTAGTTGCAGCTCTCTGGCAAGGTGGCGGTGATGTAGTCGTCCGTGCTGCCGCCCACGTAGGCGAGGACCTCGCGGTTGGAGCCCAGCCACAGGTTGTCCGCGTCCACGGAGTAGTTGGCGAACCCGCTGTTGTTCGACGCGGCCACGAAGATGTTGGAGTTGAACGTCCCGAAGAACGAGGCGCCGTGGCGGGGGTAGGCGTTGCCAGTCCAAACTGCGGGCCGTCCGCCCTGCCCGTAGATCGCCACCAGGGTCCAGCCGCCGCCGGCGCGAGTCATGTCGCAGTAGACCTGGAACGGCACGGTCCCGCCGCGAGGGGCGACGGTGTACAACCCGCTCGCCAGCGTCGTGTCGCCCTGATGGAGATCATTGCAGCTCAGCGCGGCCCGGCAGGCGCCGCGCAAGCAGTAGTTGCCGGATACGGGGCAGCTCCCGGTGACACAGGTCGAGCACATGCCGCCGACGCAGCGGCCGGTCTGGCAGTCGCCGTTGGCGGTGCACCTGCGACCCGTGGCGCAGCGCTGGCACGTGCCACCGCCGCAGTCGATGTCGGTCTCGGCGCCGTTGAGCACGCGGTCCGCGCACTGCGGGCTCGTGCAGTAGAAGAGCATGTCCATGTCCCGGAACAGCGGTGAGTGGCTCCGGTCACCGGACCGGAGCTCGACCCGGACCTGGAAGTAGCGCTGGCCGTTGGCCACGCCGTTGGTGGTCAGGGCGTAGTGGATGTCCACGGGCGAGGTGTTGCCCGGGACCTCGGCCAGCAGCATCTCGCGGGCCGTGGCGAGGTCCGCCGTACGTTCCGCGGTCCGGCCCCAGAAGCGGATCGACGTCAGCTCCGCGGCGCTTGCCGTGGCGTCGAAGTAGAGCTGCGACCAGTCCACCGTCTGGCCGGCAGCGCAGGCCATGCGGTTGTCGTAGAGCCTGATGTAGGAGCCCTGTGGCGCGGTCACCGTGGCGCGCAGGTTGCCCGTGAAGTCCGAGTAGGTGTAGGGGTTGGCGCCCACGGGCGTGGAGTAGGTCGCGCCGCTCCTCGGGTCGAGCATCACGACGTTGCTCGAGTTCTGACACGCGAGCCAGATGTTGTCGTTGAAGTCAGAGCCGATGCCGATGCCGACGTTGCACGCGGACAGGGTCCACTCGGCACGGCTGCCGATGGTGTCGGCGTTGAACCTGTTGGCGTAGGTGACACTCCCCGAATGCGCCGCGACCCAGACATTTCCGCCGGAGTCGATGGTCACGCCGCGAGTGTTGCCCCTGATCCCCGAGGCGCCCTCCCACCTGTCGGTGGCGGGCGTGTAGCGCACGAGCCGGATGCCCGCCGGGTCGTCGTAGCAGGCGACCCAGACGCGGTCCCGCTGGTCGATCGCGATGCCGTAGTGACCGGAGCAGGTCCGGTTCCAGCGCAGGGTCCCCACGACGTTCGTCCGGGTGTTGATGGACTGGATGTGCTGCGCGCAGTAGTTTACCCAGTGCCATCGGTCTTCGCAGAGCGTTCGGGTCCGCCACTCCCCTCGGGTGACGGTCTCCCACCACGAGCAGTCATAGCTTTCGAGGTAAAGCTCCGTATAAGTCCAGCAGTATGACCTGTATCTGCATCCCCAGTACCAGTAGGTCCACCAGTAGTTGCAGTACCAGGGGTCCCAACAACACCCCCCGAAGCAATAACACCGGTTCTCGCACCGCGTGACAGTACGAGTTGACCATCGCGTGCACGTTTGAGGATGTAAGACCCGCTCGGTCCACGTGAACCAGTACCTCTCATCCCAGCAGTACCTGTAGCTCTCCCAGTTGGGCTCGCAGCCGCGGGTCGTGTACCAGAGCGTGCCCTGCGAGTCGATCGCCGCGCCGTACGGCTCGCGGGTCACGCCGACGGTCCGTACCACAGCGCCGTTGGCGGGGTTGATGACCTGGAACTGCCGGGTGTTGTAGCAGCCGACCCAGACGAACCCGTCCGCGTCGATGGCCACGGCCCGGGGCACGCCGTCAACGCCGCAGACCGGGACGTTCCACAGCACGCACTCGTCGTCGTTCCACGCGCGGGGGACAGTCCCGGTCGATGTCTCGATGGCCCCGTTGCGGTTGCGGTCGATGCAGTCCCAGATGTTGCCTGAGATCTTGGTCAGGTACCCGTCGAGCCCGAAAGCGCGGCTGGCGACGTACGCGTTGCCCATGGCGTCCATCGCGCTGCGGGACGGACGGTTACCGCCCCAGCCGGTGCGGCCCGGGTAGCCCACGTAGTAGCGACCGGTCTCGGTGCGGTCGCTGAGACGGACTCTGCTCACGGTGCTGTCCGGGTCGTTGGCCACGAAGAGCTGTCGCGCGCCGCTGCCGAGCCTGATCCCGCCGGCCGCCGGGTCGTACTGGACGTTGATGGCGTTGTCCGCTCTGAGATCGGTCGCGACCGGGGCGTCGGTGGTGCGGAAGCACGACGGGTCGCAGCCCCCGCAGAGCTGGGGGTCGCCGATCAGCGGTTGCCGGACCGTGACGTCCTCGCCGAGGTCGCACTCGCTCCAGACGCCGTCGTCGCCGCACTCCATGATGCCCTCGAGGCAGTAGGGCTCGCCGTCCTCGTCTTGGAGCGGCGCCTGGGAGTAACAGGACGTGACGTGGCCCGGCGTGCACTCGCCACCAGGCACGGGCCGCTCCGCCAGGTCGAACCCGTCGTCCACGTAGACCTGGCCCTCCATGCCCTCGCAACCCAGGAGCGCGGCACACGCCAGGAGAACCACCCAGAGGCACCGGCAGGTTGCCTTTCTCATGACGACTCCTCATTCTGGCTGGCTGAAACGTTGACCCATGAGTCATGACCCGTTTTTCAAAGAGAATGATTTAATAGGTTGCGAAATAATTTCACACCCAAACCACTCTTCGATAATATTTGCACGGTCCGAATCTCTCTCCCCCTCGAGAGCTGAATCACTTCGCGCCGCTCGAAGGGCTGGTATTTTTTATTTCGTTCGTTCTTCGAGGGGCTCCGTCCGGTCGGCCCTCGGAACGAATCGGATCGGATCTTTGCAAGGCGCGATCCCCTTGGATTGACTCGTCGAAACCCATGATATGAGAACGGCTACAGCGGGGTGACGGTCGCGCGGACCTCGACGTTCGCCTGCGAGAGGTCGATGTCCACGACGACGAAGTAGGTCCCGGCAGCCAGGTCGGGGACCTCGAGAACAGCGTGGAAGCCATCATCACCGGCGGTGTCGCAACTGAGCTCGGACGACGGATCGTTGCACGTCCCCCGGAGGTAGAGGACGGTGTCGGCGAATTCGTCGGTGCCCGGGAGGTCCGTCGTGATCACCACCCTCGATCGGGAAGTCACGTTGAGCCGGAAGATGGTGTCCGGACCGAATTCGCCGCCGCAGCGCCCGGTCGAGACGCTGTACAAACTGACCAGCTCGACCCTGGACGAGACTCCGGATCGGAGCGTGGTGATGCCGGCGCCGCAGCGTTCCGTCTCAGCCGCGGCGATCGACCTGCACCGCGAGGTCGTGCGCGAGCACACGGAAGCCGGGCCACAGACGTCTCGCAGTCCGAGCGGATCGCAGGAGGCACCATCGGCGCGGACGGGCAGGTCAGACCAGTGGGCGATCCTCGAGGCGCTCTGGTTTCTGGCCCGGTCAACGACCTCGATCCTGAACCCGGTCGCGCCTGCCGGCGTGGTGTCGCGTTCCGCGAAATCGTCATAGAAATAAAGGTCTGCTCCGAGGATGAAGTCCCCGGCCGAGAGCTCGGGCCAGTAGAGTGGTTGCGGCATGTCAACCGCATCGCCCGTACCATCGCCGTCGGAGTCCCAGGGCACGTCCCTGCCTGCTGCGTTGACGAAGGTCGCCTCGGCTCCGATGACACCCCCCTCCGCGTCCTCGCCGTCGATGACGGCACGATACCACCCTGGTCCGATACGGTAGACGGCGAGGGCATCGACCGTCGGCGGGGTGTCCACCACGCACCGCCCTGTGCCCAGATCACACCGCGCGCCATCCACGCACCTGTCGAAGAGCTCGTCGGGGTCGCAACCCTCGCCCACTCCAGGGCGAGGGAAGTCGTCGATCGGGACCGTCAGGGGTGCGCTCCGGAGGCTGCCGGCGTCCACGAGCGCACATCTGAGCGACACCGCCTCGGGGTAGTCGGACATCCCCGGGAGGAAGGCGATCGCCATGAAGGATGTGTTGCCATCGATTTCTGGCACATCGATGAGGACCTCGTCCTCGCCGTCGATCGCCACGGGCTCGCCGCCAACATCGAGGAGGGTCACGGCCAGGGTCCTGACATCTCCCTCGGCATCGGTGCCTTCAGCGATGATGAGGACCTCGTCCTCGCTGAACCAGAGGGCCGTGAGGTCGTCGAGGTCGGGAGGTGTGCCCTCCACGCACTCCATCGTCTCCGCGTCGCAGACGAGGCCGTCCACGCACCGGTCGGTCAGCCCCTCCGGATCGCACGACTCGCCGAGGCCGGGCCTCGGGATCGGGACCACATCGGTCGTGAGGGGCTCGCTCGTTCTCCCCCCCTCGTCCTGGAACCGGACGCTGACGGCCTCGATCGATGGCGCGGCGGCGAGACCTCTCATGAGCAGGTTGGATGCGAACTCCTCGCCTCTCAGGACCAACCTATCTGGAAAGAGGGTGCGCTCGGTTGTGCCGTCGATCTCGATCGGGTCTCCGGCGCCGTCGAGGAATGTCACCATCCAACGGTACGGATCCTCGTCGTCGTCGTGGCCGGTGCAGAGGAGCTGGACCGAGTCGTCGTCGATGCGGAGCGCGGTCACGGCGTGCAGTACGGGATCGTGCACGCTCGTGCACCGCCGGGTCGCCGTGTCGCACTCGAGCCCGCCATCGCAGAGGTTGAATGCCTCCGCCGGGTCGCACGCCGCATCGCCGCTGATGATCGGGATGTCGATCAGAGCCCGGGTCACCGGCGGGCTCTCGAGGGATCCCAGGTCCACGAGCATGGCGCGTAACGACACGATGTCCTCGCGGGCGCCCAGCTCGGGGATGTCCGACCACGCCGTGAACGATGACTCGCCCGACACGGACTCTGCGAACATGTAAAACGAGTCGGGCCACCCATCGATCTCGATGACGGTGCCGGTCGCGTCGAGGAAGAAGACGTGCCAGGCCCCGGCATCACCGTCCTCGTCCGTGCCGCGACCGGCGATGCGCAGCGCACCGTCGGGGAGCCTGAGCGCCGCAAGCTCGGTGATCCTCGGCGGATGGAGGGTGTGGCAGGTCATGTCCGCTCCGCAGCCCAGCCCGAATTCGCACCGGCTCGCCACGCCTGCCGGGTCGCAGTGCTGGCCCGGCCCCCTGACGGGGCGGACGCGGAGCTCGAACACGAACCGCCCCGCCGCGGTCGGGCTGGTCGAGTCGAGGAAGATGAGGATGGGCTGGTCGGCCATGACGGCACCGAAGATTTCCGCGGCGGCCTGATCCGATCCGTCCGGCCCGTCGTCCACGCACAGGAACTCCGACGTAGGGTCGAGGCAGCTCTGCCGGACGTGCAGCACGGTGTCGAAGGCGCTGCCTGCGGTGTCGAAGATCAGGTCCGCGTCTTCATCGGACACGAACGAGAAGACGACCTCGTTTCCGTCCGAGTCGCACGTCCGGGAAGTGAAAGCTCCGCCGCCCGCGGCGAGGACGCCCTCGTATGAATAGCCGTTCTCAATCGGAACTCCTTCGGCGACGAGGTCGATGATGGTCGTGTCGCCGCAGTCCGGGGGCTCGATGTCGGTTTCCTCGTCGGCATCGCCGTCGATGTCGCCATCGATATCTCCGTCACCATCGATGTCACCGTCGCCGTCGACATCGCCATCGACATCGCCGTCGATGTCACCGTCGCCATCGGTATCGGTATCACCGTCGCCGTCGGCATCGCCGTCGCCGTCGGCATCGCCGTCGGTATCGGTATCACCGTCGCCGTCGGCATCGCCGTCGCCGTCGGCATCACCGTCGCCGTCGGCATCGCCATCGGTCTCGACATCTCCGTCCACGTCGGCATCACCGTCGCCATTGTCGCAGGCCATGACAGCCACGAGACCGCAGGCCATGGCCAGGCACAGGAGGTTGATGAGCCGTGTCATCTCTCGTTCTCCGTTCTCGGTCGCGACGGACCCCTCGATTCATCACTGAATTCGTCGCACGGTAATCATACCTGCTATAGAGGTTACTGGCGACGGGGGAGCGCGCGGGCCTCAACGAGTGCCGAAGAGCCGATCGCCGGCGTCTCCGAGCCCCGGGACGATGTACGCGTGCGAATCGAGGTGGGAGTCGAGCGCCGCGAGGAAGATCGGGACAGTCGGGTGGGCCTTCTCGAACACGGCCACTCCCTCGGGCGCTCCGACCAGCGCCATGAACCTGATCCTGTCGTCCCCGACCCCGTGCTTGTTGAGGAGGTCGACGGCGGCGACCGCCGAGTTCCCGGTCGCGAGCATCGGGTCAACCACGATGAACAACCGCTCGAGCTGCGGCGGGAGCTTGCAGAGATACTGGACCGGGTGCTTCGTCACGGGGTCGCGGTAGAGGCCGATGTGCCCGACCCTCGCGGAGGGCATGAGCTCGAGCAGTCCGTCGGCCATGATCAGCGCGGCGCGAAGGATGGGGACGACAACGACTTTCTTCCCGGCGATGACGGGCGAGTCGCACGGGGACAGCGGAGTCTCGACCCGTCGCATCTCGGTCGGCATGTCGCGGGTAATCTCGTAGCCCATGAGCAGCGCCGTCTCGCGGAGGAGCTGCCTGAAGTCCTTGGTGGACGTCCCCTTGTCGCGGAGGTGGGTGAGCTTGTGCTGGATCAACGGGTGGTCGAGGATGTGGACTGACATGCGTCCGACCATACCGCTTGCGAGGGGGGTTCTCACGAAAATCCGAGGTAGGGATCGTGTCGCTCCATGAACGTGTCGAGCCTCCCGGCCTCGTCGAACGAACCGAGGATGGCCTCGACCTCACCCTCCGCGAGCCCGGACCCCGCGACGGACAGGATCCGCGCGAGCACGGCTCGATCGAGGCGGAACGCGTGCGCGACCACGGCCTCGATCGCGGCTCGCAGGATCGACCGGTCGACGGGCTCTCGCACCACGGGCCACGTGAGTCTCGGTCCGCGTTCGTGCCAGGACTCGCCGAGCAGCTCCTCCCAGAGCGCACGGAACGCCTTGTGGTTGCAGCTCAGCCTCAGCGCCGTGTGGGCGAGGAACCGCTCCATCAACGGATCGAGCCGCGGCCACGGGAGGCTGCGGAGGATGAACTGGTTGAGGTTCGTGCCCATGCGGAGGCGGGCGGCGAAGTCGAAGCACCACGAGTTGCCGACCGCGAGCACGGTCAGGGCATCGCGCACGCGCCGCCGGGCCGGGTGCTTCTCGACCAGCGCGCTGTTGCCGACCACTGCTCCGGGCGGGAGCACACAGAAGACGGCCTTGCGCCGCTCCGTGGCGTGGACAGTGGACCGCATCGCCAGCCTGTAGGAACGGGCCGAGATCTGCGCGTCCACGTCCCGCTGACGCGCTGACCGTCGCGGGGAAAAGAGGTATCTGGGGCGGTCTTTGATCAGGTCGTCATACGTGAAGAACGTGCCCTTCTCGTGGACCACGAGCCAGCCCTCGTCGAGGAGGCGGCTCCGAGCCGGCTCCAGCCGAGGATCGACCTCGCCGAGGCCGAGCTCTCCGAGCACGTCGTCGGTCAGGACGAACATCGGTGAGTCGGTCGTCATGTTCATTTCCTGGTGGAGGTCGATGCCGCGCGCATCGGTGAAATCCCCGAACGTCGTGTCCGCCCCGGCGAACAGGGCGCGAGTCGCGTCGAGCTCGGCCTGATCGCGGCACTCCGGCAAGCAGAGGTGCCCGGGAGAGAGCCAGCGGACGAGGTCGAGCTCGAGACCGAGCCACGGGACCTGTCCGATCTCCCTGGGATCGGTCAGGCCGAAAGCGGCGGCCGTCGTTCCGCCGGGCCGCGAGCGGTCCACGATCACAAGGGCGAACCTCTGGCCAGCACCGATGTCGAACACCTTGCTCCGGTTCGTGAATGAGAGGCAGAGCTCGAGGTGCGACCGCTCGAGCGCGAGCTTTCGGATCCCGGTCGAGCCCTCGCACGAGTAGAACGCTTGCGGCAGTACGAGCCCCAATCGCCCGCGAGGACCGAGGCATCGCCACGAGCGTTCGAAGAACGCACGGTAGGCATCGGGGTGGCCGCTCGTCCTTCGGCGGTTGCCCTTGCCCATTCCCGTGCTCGTGCTCGTGCACGATCCGTCCACCGAATCAATGCCGGCAGGCGTCTCGAGCCGGGCCGACTGCCACTCGTACGTCGCGTTCACGACGTTCGCCAGGTGCCGGAACGGAGCCTCGTATGCCTCCCATTCGTTCGTCGCACTGGCTCTGAGCGAAGCGTAGATCGGGGCCCGTTCGCGAGCCGTCGGCGCCGCCAGGACCGCGGGATCGAGGCGGCCGAAGAGCTCGCGCTCGAGAGGGATCTGCTTGTCCCAGGGCGGATTGCCGAGCACGGCGTCGAACCCGGGCTCGCGCCCATGCCCGGTGCCGTGGCCGTGGCCGTGGCCGTAAAACACCTCGAAGAAGGTCAGGTCCGGCGACAGGGCGCCCTCGCCGGCCTCGAGGATCGCCTCGAGCTCGTCCCGATCGGTGGCGACCGTCCGTCCCTCCCCGGAATTCACGAGCAGCTCGCGGACGAGAGCCTCGTACGCTTCGCCGTTGCCGGGCCGGGGCTCCATGACCGCACCGGCCCACGCCCGGGCGAGCGTTCGCAGCGACTCGAGCGGAACCTGCTCTGTGCACGCGCTCCCGTCCTCGCGCGGCGATCTGTCCCGAGCCTCGTCGAGGGCGGCCTCGATCGCCCTACGCAGCGGCGGAGCGAGCGGCTGCTCCGTCTCCGGCGACGTGAGGACGTTCGAGAAGAACACGCCGGTGAGCGCATTCCCAGTGACGAGTTTCTCTCCCAGGAAGATCGGCCGCTCGCTTGCCGCCGAGCACTCCAGCCAGAGCTCGGACCTGGCCAGATCGACGGCCAGCGGTTCGATGTCGATGCCGTGGAGGCACCGCATTGCGATGAGCCGCTTGCACCGGGCTTCCAGGGAGACGGGATCAGCGTGAGTCACGAGGTCACGGAGCACAGAGATTGAGTCCTCGGCCCGGCTGGAGGCTGGAGGCTGGAGGCTGGAGGCTGGAGGGTCCACGGCGCGAAGCGCGCTGTGCTCGACGGCGTCGCGCAGGGCCGTCCCGAGGAACCGACACGCCTCGATCAGGAACATCCCGACGCCCATCGACGGATCGAGGACACGGATGCCGAGGACACCCTCGGGGCTCGGAGCCTCGGGCGGGCTCATCCGGACGACGATCGGCGCCAGCGTTTCCCGCACGAGGAACCGCACGATCTCCGGTGGCGTGGAGTAGGACCCGCTCGACTTGCGACCCAGGCCCGCGCACAGATGGAACCTGCCGGCCGGGATCTCCTCGACACGCTCGAGCTTCCGGCCGTGTGCCGACGGTTTTCCAGTGAGCTCGTCGGCCCGGACCGACGAAACCACGACGTCCTGGGCGTGCCACCGGAGCCGGACCGAGGGTCCACGGGTCAACCCGGGCTCGAGCGAGAGGAGCTCCTCGAGGAGTCTGCTCGAGCGCTCGAGGTCGAGCGCCGAGATCTCGCGGACCAGGCCGGCCACCGCGTCGTCGGGCCAGACCAGATCCGGCAGGGAACCCAGGATCTCCCGGGAGAAGAGCGGAGATGGTGCAACACCGTCTGGTCTGGAGCACAGCGCGAGCACCTGGCGTAACAGCAGATCGCACCGGTCCACCGGATCGCGATCTTCTTCGAGCGACCTCAGGACTGGCGAAACGTCGCGGCACCAGGTCCGGCAGAGCTCGGGGTGGTGAAACGCGTTAGCGTTGACGCGGGCGTCGAGGCGGCGGAGGAACGCGACCCGAAACATCAGGGTCAGAGCGCCGCGCCAGAGGTCGGCGGCAAGGGCGGGGGCGTCGCGGCTCGACAGCGGTGCGCGGTTGGCCGGAGCATCCAGCACGGCCTGGATGAACCGTTCGAGCGCTCGCGCCGCGCGCTTGCCGTCCTGGCGCGTTCCCTTGTCCCGAGCTCGCGGGGCTCTGGTGCTCATCCGGCCCCTGGAGATACCATCTCTGCTCATGAGGCGCACGCCGCTGCTCGTTGTGGTTGTCGTCGTGACCGGCTGCGGCCGTGCTCCGGCGCCGCGGCAGACGCGGGACGTCGATGCCCGCGCGGCGAAGCATGTCGCCGTGCCGGCGGCCCCCGACGCTCGATCGGACGCCGGCCCAGCCGGCGGTTCGAAGGACGCAGGCGCCGGAGGGCCGGAGCACTCGGACGCGGCGGTCGGGCGACGTGGGCTCTCGGGGCGAATCATCGATCTCGAAGCGGGAAAGCGGGGGAAGATACTGGTCTTCCGCGCGGGTGAGATGGAGCACTCCGCCTGGTCCGGCCGACCCGACGGGGAAGGACGGTTCAGCGCACCGGACCTCGATGCCGGCGAATACCGCGTGATCGTCCCGGGTGACGGGCTCCACGGCACGGCGGACACGTACGCTTTCGTCACGTCCGGCGTGGAGGCCGAGATCGAGGTCCACAGACCCAGGGGGTGTCCGATCGTCGTGACGTTCCGGGATGCCGCGAAAACAGCGGTCAAGGGTGCGAGGGTGGATCTGTCCCTCCCGGACCTCGAGCACGTCACGGAGCGGACGACCGTGGAGGTGACGACGGATGATCGAGGGCGGATCAAGGTGCTCGGGACCTGCGTCATCGGGATAGTTCGGGGGGTGATCCGGCCGGAAGGCGCGCTGCCGCACGAGTTCGAGCACGGCACCGTGGGCAACGGCCACGACAACTTCGAGGTCGATCTCCCAGGTCCTCCCGACGCCGGATCGACTCCACCACCGGGGGCGACCGAATGATCGAGCCGATCACGGTGCCGTCGTCGAAGAGTTACACGCAGCGCGCGATGGTCCTCGCGGCGCTGGCCAGGGGCGTCTCGATCATCGAGAGACCGGCGGACTGTGACGACACGCGCCTCTTGCGTGACGCGCTGGCGTCGCTCGGCGTGGGCATTACCTGGTCGGAGGATCACCTGGAGATCGACGGTGGCGACCTCGCGGCGCCGCGCGCCCCGGTCTTCCTGGGCAACGCCGGGACCGCTGTCAGGTTCGTCGCCGGACTGTCCCTCCTCATCGACGGATGCATCGAGGTCCGCGGAGTGGAGGCGATGTCGCGCCGTCCCATGCCCGGATTGCTGGCCGCGCTGCGCTCGATGGGCGTGGGGATCGAGGAGCTGGGCCGCCCGAGCTGCCCACCACTGCGGTTCCACGGCCCCGGGTCGCCAGGACCCGAGGTCGCGATCGATCCGACCGGCTCGAGCCAGCAGGTGAGCGCGCTCCTGCTGGTCGCGCCGAGGCTTGGCCTGACCGTCAGGCTCTCGAGCGCGCCGCCGTCGAGGCCGTACATCGAGATGACGCTCGCCTCCATCAGGGCCTTCGGCGGCGTCTGCGGGTGGCAGGATGAGGCCACGCTCCGGGTCGAGCCCGGCGGGATCGAGCCCACCCACTACACCGTGGAGGCGGACTACTCGGCCGCGGCCATGGTCCTGGCCGGGGGGTGGATCACAGGTCGTCAGGTCACAATCCGCGGGCTCGATCCCTGCTCGCTACAGGGCGACCGCGTGTTCGCGTCGGTGCTCGACTCGCTCGACGGTCCGGGGCCGCGCACGTTCGACCTGCGCGACGCGCCCGACGTGGTCCCACCGACCGTGGCCGCCGCGCTCTTCGCCCGGGGCGAGACCCGCATCGATGGCGTGAGCCACCTCCGGATCAAGGAGTGCGACCGGGTCGAGGTGCTTGCCTCCGAGCTCGCCAGGATCGGCGCCCGGATCGACAGCGAGCAGGACTCCATGACCGTCCGGCCCGGCCCGCTCGGGCCGGGAGCCCGGCTCGACCCGCACGGTGATCATCGCATGGCCATGGCCTTCGGACTGGTCGGATTGCGCGTACCCGGAATCGAGGTCATGGACCCCGGCTGCGTGTCGAAGTCCTTCCCCGACTTCTGGGACGTGCTGGAGCGACTCCGGTGAAGGGCGGGCGCGGGCTCGTCCTGGTCGGCGCGCGGGGCGCCGGCAAGAGCACGGTGGGCGCCGAGCTCGCGATGCGGGTGGGCGCTCAGTTCGTGGATACCGACGGGCTCGTGGCGATGAGGGCCGGCATGTCGATTGCCAGGCTCTTCGCGGAGCGCGGTGAAGCCGCGTTCAGAGACGCCGAGCGCACGGTGATCGCGACCCTCGACCCGGCGACTCGACAGGTCGTAGCCTGCGGTGGCGGCGCGGTGGCCGATCCGGAGAACGCGCGGCGTCTGGCGGCCATGGGCCCGGTGGTCTGGCTCACCGCGCGATCGTCGGTCCTGGCGAGCAGGATCGAGGGCTCCGATCGGCCGTCGCTCACCGGCGCCCCGATCGAGGAGGAGATCGGCGAGCTGCTGGCAGCCCGTTCCGGCGCGTATCATGCGCTCGCGACCTGGACCGTGGACACCGAGGGTCGGACCCCCGAGGAGATCAGCGATGAGCTGGAACAGCTTTGGAGAGGCGTTCAGGATCACGACGTTCGGTGAGTCGCACGGGCCGGCGCTCGGCGTCGTGCTCGACGGCGTGGCCCCTGGCCTCTCGTTCGACCTCGACCAGATCCAGGCCGATCTCGACCGGCGCAGACCTGGTGGCTCGCCCGTCTCGAGCCCGCGTCCCGAGATGGACCGCGTTCAGGTCCTATCTGGCGTCTTCGAGGGGCGGACGACCGGCGCGCCCATCTGCCTCGTGATCGCGAACGAGTCCGCCGATCCGGCCGCGTACGAGCCCATCAAGGACCTCTTCCGGCCAGGGCATGCGGACCTGACATACTGGCGCAAGTACGGGATCAGGGACTGGCGAGGCGGAGGCAGGTCGAGCGGCCGGGAGACCGTGGCCCGGGTCGCGGCGGGAGCCGTCGCCCGCGGCATCCTCGAGGCGCGCGGAGTCACTGTGATCGGGTTCGTGCGGGAAGTGGCGGGGATCGCGATCTCGACCTTCGACGAGGCTGAGATCTCGAGGAACCCGCTCCGCTGCCCGGACGCGGCGGCGGCGGCCGAGATGGCGAGCGCCATCGAGAGCGCGAGACGATCGGGCGACTCGGTCGGCGGCGTGGTCGAGGTCCGGGCCCGCGGCGTGCCAGCAGGGTGGGGCGATCCGGTGTTCCACAAGCTCGACGCCAGGCTCGCCTCGGCCTTCATGGGCATCGGCGCGGTCAAGGGGGTCGAGATCGGCGACGGGTTCGCGCTCGCGCGGTGCCGGGGCAGCGAGTCGAACGACGCAATTGACCCCGGGGGCGTCCCGGAAACGAACCGCCACGGCGGTGTGCTCGGCGGGATCAGCTCGGGCGCGGAAGTCGTGGCCCGCCTCGCCGTGAAGCCGACGCCCTCGATCGCGAAGCCGCAGCGGACCATCGAAACGAGCGGCCGCCCGGCGGAGATCCGGGTCGGCGGCCGTCACGACCCCTGCATCTGCCCGCGCCTCGTCCCGGTGGCCGAGGCCATGATGTGCCTCGTCCTCGTGGACGCGATGTTGTGTCAGCGAGCCGTCGGGTCCGAGCCGGTGGACCACCTGGACCTCGCTGCGGGCGTGCAGCGGCTGGACCTCGAGATCCTGGTCGCAGCGGCTCAGCGCAGACGGATCGCGGCACGGCTCGAGAGCGAAGGCACGCTGGGGCACGGGTTCCTCGACGATCTCACCGCGACCAGGAGGGAAGCCGCGGACGCCCTGGGGCTCGATCAACACACCGTGGACTCCATGTTCCGCTTGCTCGAGGAGATGGGCGATGAGTTGAGGGATGACGATTGAAAAAACCGTGACAAGTCTTTGTGGAAAGGGGTCCGGGGGAAACCACTTTCTTCAGAAAGGGGTTTCCCCCGTGAGTTCTTACTTGCCGAGCTTCTGACACGTTGCCCAGAGGCTCGTGCACGCCCTGTGGAGCTCGGTGTCGATGGCCGCGATCTCCTCGGGTGCCCAGTCCGACTGGTCTTTCCGCAGGAAGGTCGTCAGGTCGCCGCGGTTGTCGAAGCGCGCGACCGGGACGTCGAACATCGTGCCGTGCGCTTCGATCCGGACGGCGCCGGAGACCTTCGACCGCTGGATCAGGTACTCCATGTCGCAGCGGCTGTACTCCCTGGTCATGACTGACTCGGGGGTCCCGTGGAAGAGGATCGAGCCGTCGCCGTCGGGCCTGGCACGCTCGCGGTTCTTCCGCCGGCTGTCTTCCGGCGTGACCCAGATGTAGAGGATCGCGGCGTGCTCGAGGATCTCCCGCGAGAGGTGGGGCACCGACCCGAGATATCCGTAGCCGTCGGGGAGCGGCATGGTGTCCCCAGGCGGTCCGCCCCTGGAGAACTCGAGCACGACGGTCGAGCCGTCGAGCGATCCTGGGAAAGCCGCCGCGACCTGCTCGTAGTGGGCTCGCGCCTCTGCTTCGAGACTGCGCTCGATCTGGGCGATCACGTCCGCGGACATCGCGGGCAGCTTGGGCCTGGCACCGACGGCGATGCTCGCCGCATCGAACCGCTCGAGCAGGTGGCGTGCAGGGCGTTCAGGCAGCACGGGGCGACCGCGGCGGTATGCTTCGTAGTCGTCGTTGAGCAGGTGGATGAGCCCGACGAACTCGCGGTGGTCGAAGAACGGGCCGTTTCCCTGATGCCCGGGGTCCACGCCGTGGTAGACCTGCGGCAAGCCCAGGCTCACGAGGACCTCGTCCACGCGGATCTGAAGGTGGACGTACGGATAGTCGTCGAGCTGGACCGTGGGAGCCATGTGGAACCGCGACGGGTCCCGCGCCATCAGGAAATTGCGCACCTCCGATTTCCCGCCCGCCGGGAGCGCGAGGAGCAGCAGGGTCTTGAAGTGATCAGTCATGCTCTTTTTCCTTCCATTTCCCTTTTTTCAAAGGTTCTACCTTGGACACCAGGACCTCGTGGGTATCGACCGGTCCGGCCGGGTCGGGCCGCTGGTGCTTCGTCGTGTGCACGAGGGTCAGCTCGCGGCTGTCCCGATCACCGAGGCGCGACGGAGTGGACGGAGCACGCGACGCGTCATCATCGGGTATGCCGAGGCCGATGAACTGGCGGAACTCGCTCGCCGTCCGGTCGGTCAGGCCGATGAACTTGACGCCAACGCCGCGCTGCGCGGCGCCGACGTGCACGACCTCCCCCGGCAAGTGGAACTCGTCGCGGCTCAAGGGGTGGACCACGACGACCACTGCCGGCGTGCCCGCGGGCCTGAGGTCGCGCGTCCTCACGAACACGCCACCCGATCCAAGCGCGCTATCCGCGAAGCCCGCCAGCGCGTGCACGGACGGGAGGACCATCCGGTACACCACGTGGACCGTCGGATCGGGTGGCGCCAGGTTGTACGGGCGAGCGAGAGCGAGCCAGGGCGCCACCTGGGCAACGGGCCCGGGAGCCTCGACCGGGATGATGGCCTTGGACGGCATGACTCGTGCGCCTCCGGGCTCATCCCCGGGCGGACTGCTCGCGAAGTCGACCGAGTCGCCGCCGGGGTCCGTATCTCGTCTTTCGACCTCGTCGGCGTCCTCCTCGCAACTCGTTTCCGGTTCCTGATCGCACTCCGGTCCGATGATGTGGATCGGAGTGGGGACCACAGGGACGGCGCGCGCGGACTTCGAGACATCGTTCCTTTGTGAGACGACACGGAAAGGTTGAGTGACGATGCAGTCCTGAGCCGACGGTTTCTCCTGCACGACGACGGAGACATCAGGAGGTCGCGTGAGCGGGGAAATGTCGAGGAGCGTATCTCCGCTCAGCTCGTCGCCGGGCTCGGCGGACGCGCTCGGGTGCTCCGCGCGCGGCGAGGGCGGGGCGTAGGGCGACCAGATCCGCATTGTCGACGACAATCGCGCGCCGTCCGGCGGCCGTTCCGGTTCCGGGGCGGTGTCCGGTAGGACGACGTGGTGCCCTGGCATGGTCTGCGAGATGTCCGGCTCCTTGATGACATCGGTGTCGCGCTCGTCAACGAGGGCGGCCGCGAGGATGTACGGGTCGATGCCCCTCGATGCCGCGAGGCTCTTGACGCCGTCGGGCACGTCGCGGCCGCTGACGAGGGCCTCCCTCAGCTCACGGACGTTGGCTCGCTGGGCCTCGACACGAGACTCGACGAACCCACGCCACCGATACGCCGCCGTTTGTCCGAGTCCATAGAACTGGATGCCGATACCGGGCGAGACCCCGAGCTGTCGTGCTTCGGCATCGTCCACGACGTGCGAGACCATCCCGCTGGCGCAGAACTCCGATCCGTCCTCGAGCTTCGTGGTGAGCTGGACGAGCTGCTTGAGGGCAGGTCGCGTGAGCGACGACACGAACACGCCCCCCTTCCCGATCTCGAGGATCTCGCACCTCTCCTCGCGGGTGCCCACCCTGAGCGATCCAGGGAGCCGGAGCACGACCCGCGCGGATTGCCGGACGCCGGAGCTCTGCACTGCTTCGAGCTTATCCGACCTCGGTCACCCGAGGTCAAGCGGGAGCGACGGGGGTTGGGGTGAGGTTTTCGGAAGACGACGGCGCTCAGGCCGCCTCGGACGCCGACGCGACGCGCCGGAGCTCGGGGAGCTTGCGATCGAGCAGGCCGATGCCAAGCGCGAAGCCCGCCATCGACAGGTGCAGCCGCACGACGTCGAGGTACCCCTGCTCGTGGAGCAGCGAGACCGTGCGTCGAACGTCGACGCGACGGACGCCGAGCTCGTCCACGAGAGTCTGCAAGGTGACTCGCCGCTCGCGGATCTGGTGCCGGGCAAGAGCGCGAAGGATGTAAAGGCTCAGGACGTGTGGCTCCATGTGTCAGAACCTATCGCTCCGCTGAACACGTGTACAGTTTTCTGCCAAACTTTTTTTCTCGGTCCCTGCCGCGGCCTCGCCGTCCCGTCCGTTCATGCCGTTCATCGCAGGAGCATTCTGTCCCAGGATCCGGGCGGCACCAACTTTTCGAGCCGGGGGGATCTGTCCCTGCTCGGTCGGATCTCTCGAGGGCACCTTGTTGGGCGTACGGCGCCATGCTATTTCCGCCACGTGCTGGATGGCGGCACCGGATCTCGACGTCGCGTTGCGATCGCCCTGGGCGTGCTCGGGGCGGCCACGATCGGTCTGTGGCTCACCCGGCCGCTCGTGATCAGCGGCGATGGAGTAGGCTACATCAAGCGACTGCTCACGCCTCGCTTCGACGTCATCCCGGGGCACCTCGTGTACATCCCATTCCTCGAGTGGCTGCGGAACGTGCTGACCCCGTCTGGGGGGCACTCGGAAGCCGCGGCCGTCGCGACGGCGGTCTCTGCCGTGGGAGCCGGAGTCGCCTGCGCGTGCCTCTGCGCTCTGACCACGAGGCTCACGCGGAACGTCCTCTCCGGGCTCGTCGCGGCTGCCGGGCTCTGCGTCTCGTACGGATTCTACCGGGCCAGCGGAGACGTCGAGGCGTACTCCCTCGCCGTCGCGGTGCTGACCGGGCTCGCGCTGGTATCGCTCCGGCGCGACGACGAGGCGAAACGCGGGTGGATCACCGCGCTCGTTGCGGGGCTGCTGCTCGCGTTCGCCACGCTGCTGCACACGTCGCTCGTGCTCATCACCCCTTTCGTGCTCTTCGCCGCGTGGCGGTCCACCGGGTCGTGGCTCAAGGCCGGCGCGACCGTCGCGATCGGGGGTGCGGTGTCGCTCGCGTGCTTCCTGTGGATGTCGATGGGGGTGCTGGGGCACGACCTCGGCGGGTTCGTCTCGTGGCTACAGACCTCGGACAACGGGTACGCCCAGGCGCCGGCGCTCTCGTTGACGTTCCTGTCCCAGAACGCGGGTCGCCTCTTCTACGGAGTGGGCCGGTCGCTGATCCACTCGCCGGCGTCCGATCGGCTCGGAGCCGATGTGGCCTTCCGCCTGTCCCTGATCGGCATCACGTACTTCGGGCTCGTCGCGGCGGTGACGATCGTGGGGTTGCGGGTCGTCCCGCGCGAGTCGAGGAGGCCGCTCTGGCCCCTCTGGGTCTGGGTCCTACCCCTGCTCGTATTCAGCTTCTTTTTCTTCCCCGCGGCGACCGAGCGCTGGGTGATGATCCTCCCGTGTTTCTGGCTGGCGGTCGCCGTGGCGCTGACGGCGGTGCGTCGTGGTCGGGTCGCCTGGGCGATCGCGGCGCTCGTGCTCGCCGTCCCTCTGGTGACCAACGTCGTGACCGTGACCCGGGAACGGGAGATCGACCGGCGCACGCTGGAGCGATCGCGTGCGATCTCGACGCTGTTGCGCCGGGGTGACCTGCTGCTCTATCCAGGCCACACCTGGGACGAGTACATCGGGTTCTACGAGACCGTGCCGGTCGAACGCTTCATCCTCGCCAGCTTCGCCGGGGAAGAGCAGGGCGACGCCGGCGCGCTGTTCGCCCGGATGCACCGCCGGATCGAAGCCACGCACGGACGCGGCGGCCGGGTGTTCGCGGTCCGGGTGTTCGAGCCGAGCGACAGCCACCACGGATGGTCGCTGCTTCGCTCCATGGATATCCTGCGCGACGACGTGCTCGCACAGCTCGTGCGCTACGAGGTCGATCAGGTGCTCGAGGAGCCGGTCGGGGTCTGGGAGCTACGACCGCCGGACGTCGTGGCCGAGGCGAGCCAGCAAGGCCGCGCGCGTCATCCCTGACCGCGCGACCCGGTCTCGTCGTGCCGCCACCGTTCGCGGTCCTCGATCGCGCGTGCCGCGTCCTCGTCGGTGAGCACGGGGCAGGCGAGGAGCCCCGCGAGCTGCCACGGCGCGATGTTCACGCGGACCCCGTCAGCGAGGTCCGGATCGGTCCCGCGTCCCGCCCCGAAGCCGTCCCGGATCACGCGCTCCAGCCTCGCGGCGAAGTCGTCGAGCTCGACGCCCGCCTCGGGCGGCGCGCTCGCCCGGAGCGGCGACACGAGCTGAGTCAGCACCGACCGCGCGGTGTCCCGACTCAGCGAGCGGTAGGCCAGGATGCACGAGATGGCGGGCGTGGCCTTCGCGCGAGCCGGCCGGCTTCGGACCTGCCACAGGACCGGACGTGATCGGTATGTCCTCGCATGCCGCGCGAAGAGCCGCTTGTGCAGCCAGCTTTCGAGGGGCATGCCGAGCGCGGCGCCGAGATCGCGCTCGACGCCATCCGGATCGTCGGCCGGGAAGACCCACGCGAGGGCTCGCCGGATACGGTCGATCAGCGGCTCGAGCGCCGTGCCGCGCGTCAGCGGGACGACCGCCGCCGCCTCGGGCCAGCGTGGATCGGTTGCGACGGTGCGCCCGAAGGCGGCCGGCCGGACCCCGAGGAGCCGGAGCACGATCGCCATGACGAGCTCCTCCGCCAGCGCTCGATCCGTGGCTGTCGCATCCGACCGCTCGGCGAGCCCGCCGGTCTGCCCGAGAACCTCGGCCGACTCTGCCGGGTCGAGGCCGAACGCGCTGTGGAGCTCGACCTCGATCGCGGCCTCGTGCTGGAGCAGCTCCGCGGTGGCGTCGATCCTGGCCCGGATCGCTTGCGCCGCGACCTTGCGCCACCGGTGCCGTGGTGGTCTCTCGATCAGCGGGCTGTCGCGCAGCCACGTCTTGAGATCGACGCACTTTCGGACGAGCGTGCCGATGGTCGCTCGCCGGTCGGGTCCGATGGCTCGCGGGAACGGCATGCGCTTCAGCGCGCCCACGGGCATGTTGAGGGTCGGCGAGAGCGACCGGCCCAGCATGGTGCCCAGGCGGCTGTTCAGGAGCGCGAGGATCACCGGCAGGTCGGCCTCGTCGCGCGGGAAGACGCCGACGCTCCCGTGGTCCGGGATCGAGGGCTCGAGGACTCGGCAGCTCAGCTTGCCCCCGTAGACGTACGAGCACTCGAGCCCGCGCAGGAAGAAGAACGGCTCGTTGCGGATGGTCGCTCCCGGCTGGCGCCGGATACGCGCTCCCTCGTGCTCCCAGTCCACGCGCGTGTCCTGATCCCCGACCCAGTGGCAGTACCCCTTGCCCTTCGAGTATGCGGCCCAGCGCCCTGGGTCCTGCCCGTCGAGCTCCCACGCGTAACGGACGAAGCGTGCGTTCTCGCCGGTGTCGATCCCCGCGACCACGTCGGCCAGATCCCCGAGGGTCGTTCCGTCGCCGCGGAGCATCTTCCCCAGCTTCGGTGGCATGAAGAACGTGAGCACGGAGCCGGGGTTCGACATGAGCTCGAGTTGCGAGATCCGGACTTCATGGGCGTGGAGCTCGGAATCGCGGCGCACGGCTCTGATCTCCGATCCCTCGTCGGGAGGGCTCCTCCGTGCGGTGACGAGGCCGATGAACAGGAGCTCGGCCTCGGGGAAGGCCCCCTGTCCAGCCGACACGAAGCTGGTGATCGTGTTCCGCCGCAGCCACGCTTGCCGAAATTCCTCGAACGCCGAGAGGGTGGTCCAGCCCATGGGGCACACGAGCCCGTACAGGCCACCGGGCACGGTCATGCGTTCCACGCGCTCGATGAAGCACGCGTACAGGTCCGCCGCGGTCGTCGGATACTTCAGCCGCACGAACCGCCGGAGCTCGCCGCCCATCTGCCGGTTGCTGAGGTACGGCGGGTTCGTGACCACGACGTCGTACTGCCGCGAGAGCAGGTCGAGCGCGCCGGAGGCACGGCTCGAAGCCCAGGCGACCGAGGTGGACGACATGGACAGAGTGGACTTGGTGGACCACGGAACAGAGGGCCGGAGTGTCGCTCCATCGTCCACTCCGTCCATTCCGTCCACTCCGTCCACTCCCGGCACGACCCAAGGCCACTCGATCTGCTCGAGCCGCCGCGCGGGGTCGAGCAGCGAGCCGACCTCGCCGAGCCGCTCGAGACAGACGACCCTCGCCGCGACATCCAGCTCCTCGCCGCACGTCGTCACGACCTTCCTCCAGACCTCGGACGCCGCGACGTCCGTCGCATCGGGGTCGATGTCGAGGCCGAACAGGTCGTGCTCGAGGACCTCGTGGCATGCCGCGACCGCGTCGGTGCCTGCTCTGCGGTACGCATCGAAGAGGACGTCGAACGCCTCGAGGAGGACGTTCCCGGTGCCGCACGCGGGGTCCACGAACGTGACGCGGCCGGCCGCGCGCTCCGCGAGGCGCGCGCCGAGCGTGCCGCGGACCAGGAAACTCGACATCCACTTCGGCGTGTAGAGCTGCGTCACGCGGACCACGTCGCGGCCCGCGATCTTGACCTCGCGCCGGGCCAGCGCGCGTTTGTAGATGCGCGAACGCCGAGCGGCGCCCCAGACCTGGTGTGCGCGGCCGAGGGACCCTGGCTCTCCGAGCAGGCGGTCCAGCTCGTCGCGGCTCGGGCGGGCGTCGGACCCGTCGAAGAGGAGCGCGACGCCCCGCTCCAGCGCCGCGCGCGGAGGCGGCTCTCCCCGGGTCCGCGGCCGGAGCGGCGGCAGGACCCGGCCGAGCGTGTCGTCACCCGCTGCGACGAGGTCGAGGACGTCGCCACGCTCGACGCGGCCGGTCGCGAGCAGCCCGCGCAGGAGGAGGATGCGGCAGGCCCAGGGCCACGTATCGATCTCGTCCGGATCGGCGCCCTCCTGCGAGCCCCCGAGCGCCGCTTGCAGGTCGGCGCAGAGCCCGGCCAACGGATCGAAATCGGTCGTCATCGCGCGGCCATCGTATCGTGACTCGCCCGGCTGACTCCACGGCATGAAAAAACCTCGATCCAGTGCGCCTCGAACACTCCGATCCGGAAATATTTGCGGGATCAGACCGCCTCGAACACTCTGGGAGGCCCTATTTCCTGGAAATCGAGAATCTCCGGAGCTCGAAATGGTGCATTTCCCCCAATTTGGGGCGCCCAACCCGGGTCGCGAGCCCCTTTTCTCGCGATTCCGAGTGTTCGGACCGCTCTTGATCGGAAGAATTTGCGGAGATCGAGTGTTCGGACCGCTCCAACGAGCTCGATGATCTGGACCCCGTGGCCCTCATCCTTGACCCGATGTCGAGCCCAGGGCTACCCTCCCTCGTGATGCGTTGGATCGGACTCGTCGGGCTCGTCGTGGTCGCCGGGTGCGCGGGCGCGGCGCCGGGCCCCGGTGAGACGCTGCGCCAGTACACGGACGCCGCGGGCCGCGGCGACTGCCGCGAGGTCTACGCGCTCATGTCGTCCGAGTACCGCGCCGAGACGTCGCAGGACGAGCTCTGCCGCGCCATGCGCGAGAACCCGGCCGAGTTCCGCGAGGCGGTCGACGCCCTGCGCAGGGTCCAGGGAGATCCGGAGATCGTGGCCCGGCTCCGTTACGGGCTCGGCGACGAGATCTCGTTCGTCGTGAACGACGGGGAGTGGCGGATCGACAGCCCGGTCCTCGACTTCTACCGCCAGAGCACACCCCGCGAGGCGCTCCGGTCCTTCGTCAGGGCGATCGAGCGGCGGCGGTACGACGTCATCATGCAGTTCGTCCCCGACGAGTACCGCGAGCGCATGAGCGTCGAGAGCCTGCGCGAGCTCTGGGAAGGCAGCAAGCGCGAGGAGATCCAGCAGCTCCTCGAGAACCTGAGCGCCAGCCTCGAGGAGCCCATCGAGGAGACCGGGGACCGGGCCACGATGCAGTACATGGACCGGTACACCTGCCGCTTCGTTCGCGAGGACGGGGTGTGGCGCATCGAGGACCCCGACTGAGCTCACCGCTGCGACTGGGGACTTTAATGCGTGAGCGTGAGCGTGAGCGTGAGCGTGAGCGTGAGCGTGAGCGTGAGCGTGACGCGATCGTCCTCTTGGTCGCCGCGTGCCTCGTCTCGGCGACATGCTCCGGCAAGCGCCCGTGCGAGGCCCGATCGCAGACCCCGGAGTCGCAGGCGCTCGGGATCGTGCTCGACGGCGGCCGCGTCTGCAGCGACGAGGCCCGGGTCCTCACCATCGACTACCCGGAGACGGTGAACGCCGTGGCGCTCAGGGACCGATACCGGTCCATCCTTCCGACGCACGGCTGGACCGTCGGGCCAGGCGAGTCGAACAGCATCACGATCGCGACGCGCGGCGGCGTCACGCTCGTCGTCATCGCGATGGACAACCGCGATCGCGGCGTCCCGACCGCCGTCATTCGGTATTGACCCGGTGCCTGGGTCCGCTCCACCGGCGCTGAGCGGCCGCGATCGCCGAGTCCAGGAGCTTCCGGCCCTGCCGGGCCCGGACCTCCCGCAAGGCGCCGTCCGCGGACTTCGATCCGGCCAGCGCGAGCTCGAGGTCGATCAGCGCGAGGTACTGCTCCTGCGTGAGGGGAGGCTGCTCGTCCCGCACCGTGGACCACGCCTCGCGCTCGACGTCCCTGACATCGTTCCCGGACCGCAGCGCCCGCGCCTCGCCCATGGTCTTGCCGTGGCGCAGGAGCCCGCCCGGGAGCGCACGGACCTCGATCTCGCGGTACGTCGTCTCGTCGAGCAACCGGTCGAGCTCCGCGTCGAGGGCCTCGATCACCTGCTGCCGGTCGAGGGCGTGCGGCAGGTCGACCTCGACCCACAGCGCCGCCGTCCCTTTCCCGCGTCCCTGCTTGACCTGGCGCGAGCGCTCGGGGTAGTGCGGCCTCGGCCCGACGTCGCGGCCCGATTTCTCGGCCGGCCGCTCCTCGTTCGACATCCCGAAGTCGATGAACCGCTCGACCGCCTCGGCGACCTGCTGCGACCCGTCGCCGCGGCACCCGGACGCCGCGCCCACGAGCAAGATCAGGGTGACGGAGAGCGTCATCCCAGCCTCCTCAGCTCTCCGAGCGCGGCCATGAAGTCCTCGGGCGGTTGCGCTTCGAGGTCGATCCGCTGGCCGGTGACGGGGTGGTCGAAGGCCAGCCGCGCGGCGTGGAGCGCCTGCCGCGCGAGGTGGCGCAGCGCGGGGGTGAGCCGAGGGTCGCGCGGCCGGCCCCCGTAGAGCTCGTCGCCGAGCACCGCGTGGCCGATGTCGGAGAGGTGGACCCGGACCTGGTGCGTCCGGCCGGTCTCGAGCTCACAGGCGACGAACGCCGCCGCCTCGGCGAACCGTTCGAGCACACGGTAGTGTGTCACGGCGACGCGTTTCCCGCCGTGCGTGCTCGAGAACTTGATCCGGTGATGCGGGTGGCGTCCGTAGCCGGTCCGGAGCACGCCCGTCGCGGACGGCACGCCCCGGACCAGCGCGAGGTACCGCCGGCCCACCGTGTGCGCCTTGAACTGCCGCGCGAGGTGCTCGTGCGAGGCGAGGTCCTTGGCCACGACCAGGAGCCCGGTCGTGTCCTTGTCCAGCCGGTGGACGATGCCCGGCCGGAGGTTCACACCACCAGCTCCAGCGCCAGCCCCAGTGCCAACGCCGACGCCGTTGCACTCGAGCCCGCAGTGCGCGAGGAGCGCGGCCACGAGGGTCCCCCGGGCGTGCCCGGCCGCCGGGTGGACGACCATGCCCGCGGCCTTGTTCACGACCACGACCTGCGCGTCCTCGTATACGATGTCGAGCTCGATCGCCTCGGCCTCGACGGTCGTCGTGGGAGGGGGTAACGCGGTGAACGCCACGACCTGCCCGGCCCGGAGCCGCTGCCCCGCGCGTCCGGCCGCTCCGTCGATGAGCGCCGCGCCCTCATCGATGGCGCGCTTGATCTGGCTGCGCGTCGGGCCCTCGAGCCGCGCGGCCAGGAAGCGGTCGAGCCGCTCGCCGTCGTCGTCGGACCCGACCCGGAGCTCCTCGGTCACTACCAGATCTTACACTTGATGTGGCCCTTGAGGTGGACCAGGATATCGACCACGGCGCGGTCGTAGAAGTTGTGCTTGAAGAGCGTGGGAGAGACCCTGCTCCTGTACAGCTCGCGGCCCTCGTCGATCTCGTCCTTGAGCTCTGTGAAGAGCGTGTCGTTCTCGATGCCCTTGAGGATCTTCGCTTCGTTGTACAGCGAGAGGTCGCTCGCGATGGCACGCGCGAGGCGACGGGCGGCTTCAGAGGTCTCGATCAGCGGCATCGGACACCTCTCCTCGAGTGTGACTGGCGAGGATCGTTTCACGCCGGTTCAGCGGCGTCAAGTTCGTGCCAAATCGTACATGGGGCCGAGTCGTGTGGACGGAGTGGACTGCGTGGACCCAGTGGACGGACGGTCCACCTCGTCCACTTCGTCCACTCTGTCCACTCGGGGAATCGTCCCCCGCTCAGGGCTGGGTCCAGTACTCGAGGTCGGAGAAGATCGAGCAGAAGTACGCGATGACCTGCGGGTCGGCCAGCACATCGTCCACCACGCCGGTGAGGTTGCCGTTCTCATCGTTGCGGTACGCTGCCCACTGGTACCCGTGGTCGCGCGCCCAGGTCGCCAGGTCGTCGAAGCCGTCGGTCCCGTCAGCGGACGACACGTCCTCGGCGCGGAACACGCGCAGGGCCTCGCAGCCGCTCGCGGCCAGGGCCTCGCGGTTGTATGCGACCGTGGCCCGGTACATGTCGTTGTTCACAGCCGTGTCCGAGGGGTTCCAGTGGCAGACCCAGGAGCTCTCGTACGTCAGCGGGGCCCAGATGTAGTCGTCCACCATGCGGTATTGACGGTCCACGGCGACGCGGAGCTCCTCAGCCGTGGGCTGGCTCGTGAAGCCGAGCGACTGGTACAGCTCCGGGGTGCCGAGGTAGAGCTCGTACAGCGTCCCGAATGCCGTCTCGCGCTGCTCGCGTCGGCGGCACGAGTTGGGGTTGACGAACAGGGCGCGGCGCTGGAGGTCGATCGTTTCGAGCATGGTGTTGACCTCGTCCTGGGGGTTCAGGTTGAACAGCTCCGCGAACCTCTGCGGGTTGTTGGGGACCTCGGAGCCCACGGCCGCCACGCTCTCGTCCGTCACCATGTACCACCGGCCGTCCTGCAGCGTCGGGCGCCGCCAGCGCCGCAGGCCACCGTGCGTCGCCGGGTCCGGAGTGTAGCTCGTCAGCTCGCTGTACCCGTTCACGATCCACGGGTGCGTCGGCATGTACGACTGGATGATGTCCACGCGGACGAGCCGCTCTCCGGACGGCGAGCGCTCCACGTCCTGGATGGTGATCGTGTGGCCGATGCCGCCCGTCGAGTCGTAGCGGTGCATCTGGAGGTCGCCGCCGTGGATGACCTCGGGCCGGACGTAGAAGGTGTTGTAGTCGTCGACGATGGACCCCGAGTAGATCATCGTCCACAGGTCCTGCACGAAGAACCCGAACCGCTTGTTGGTCAGGACCGCGTCGAGGTACTGGCCGATGGTGGCTCCCTCGAACGGGTAGCTCTGGAGGTTCTCGGGGAGGTACCGGTTCCTGTTCTGGAGCGGAGCGTACGACCCGCGCTCCGCGTTGATGGGGTGGTTCGCGTAGTTGACGATCCGTGCCCCGCGCGAGTCGAGCCAGCCGAAGTGGCCCCAGTAGTTCCAGCCCCCGTTGTTCCAGCCGCGCACGAACATCGGGAGCCCGTACTCCGACGCGAACAGGAACCGGAGGAAGAGCGCCGTGTCCGCGCACTCGAGGCTCGGCGCCGGGACGACCGTCCCGTCGGCGAGGGTGTAGCGCACGTCTTGCCCCCCGGAGTCGTGCAGGATGCCGGCGAGCCACTCGGCATAGAGCTCGTCATAGGTCTTCCCGTCCGGCGTCGTATCGGTCCACGCGTGCGCCGGCACCCAGACGTTGGCTCCAGGGTCCGGCATGCCCATCGAGTAGATGTCGGCCGAGCCTTCCTCGAGCTCCCAGTAGGGGTCGTCGAGGTAGTCGTCGCTCGTTTCTTCCGCGCAGC
>Ga0233425_10003414_pt1 | contig 28837 bp, 21 predicted proteins | sample Watercolumn_Towu_2_FD_181712 | JGI IMG/M metagenome (GOLD analysis project Ga0233425, IMG submission 181712) | Freshwater microbial communities from Lake Towuti, South Sulawesi, Indonesia - Watercolumn_Towuti2014_140_MG | ecosystem: Environmental > Aquatic > Freshwater > Lake | place...
GAGGAAGATGGGGATCGTCGCGCTCGCCGCTCTGCTAGCTTGGGCCTTGCCGGCGCGGGCCGAGGAGGATGCCTTTGACAAGGTCATCCACGTCTATGGTTGCGCCGATTATCCCAAAGCCTTCGGGTTGGTCGTGCCCCTGGCGGAAAGCGGCCACGCCCTGGCCCAATACCAGATGGGCCTGATGCTGGAGCAGGGGCAGGGTACGCCGACCAATCTGGCCGAGGCCTACAAGTGGTACAAGAAGGCGGCCGACCAGGGTATCGCCGACGCCTATTTTGCCCTGGGCCAGATTTATCACCGCGGCGTGGTGGTGCCCAAGGATGCGATCCAGGCCTTCGCGGCTTTCGATGTGGCCGCCCGGCTGGGCCATGCGGTGTCTGGCGACTGGCGCGGCATGGTCTCCAATACCCTGAACGAGGAGCAGTTGGCCAAGGCCCAGAAGATGGCTGCGGAACTGCTGGCGAAACGCCCGGCCGGCGCCCTCGACCGGATCAGATAAAGCGGGCGAGGAAGGCACCTTCCCTGCCCGGCGGCAGGGGTACACGCACCCGGTGACCGCTGCCGGGCGCCACCCCGGTGGACTGGCCGTCCCGGTCCAGCATGGCTTCCACCACCGTTTCCAGATTGCCTGCCGGGTGGATGATCTCCAGACGGTCCCCCACCGCGAAGCGGTTCTTTACCTCGATCTCCGCCAGACCGTCGGTGCCATAGCCCAGCAGGTCGCCCACATACTGGCTGCGCGCCGACTCGGACACGCCGCGCAGGTAATTCTGGTATTCCCGGTCCGGGTGGCGCTGGAAAAAGCCCCCCGTGTAGCCCCGGTTGGCCAGGCTTTCCAGGTCGCGCACAAGGCTCGCGTCCAGGGGCTTGCCGGCCACCGCGTCGTCGATGGCACGGCGATAGGCCTGACAGGCCCGGGCCACGTAGTAGGACGACTTGGTGCGGCCCTCGATCTTGAGGGAATCGACGCCGATCTCCACTAGCCGCTGCACGTGCTCGATGGCGCGCAGATCCTTGGAGTTGAGCACATAGGTGCCGTGCTCGTCCTCCTCTACCGGCATGAGCTGGCCGGGCCGGGTGCCTTCCTCCAGCAGCCAGACCCGCTGGTTAAGTGGCACCGCGTCGCCGGCGCCGTTCTCCTCGGCGGCCTTCACCTTGTAGTCCCAGCGGCAGGAATTCGTGCAGGTGCCCTGGTTGGGATCCCGGTGGTTGAAGTAGCCCGAAAGCAGGCAGCGGCCGGAATAGGCCACGCACAGGGCACCGTGGACGAACACCTCCAGTTCCGTGTCCGGGCAGGCCTGGCGGATTTCCGCGATCTCGTCGAGAGACAGCTCCCGCGACAGGATCACCCGCTCGATGCCGACGCCGGCCCAGAAGCGCACCGCGGCGTGGTTCACCGTGTTGGCCTGGACCGAGAGGTGGACGGGCATTTCCGGCCAGCGTTCGCGCACCAGTCCGATGAGGCCCGGGTCAGCCATGATCAGGGCATCCGGTCCAAGCTCCACCAAGGGCGCCATGTCCGCAAGGTAGGTCTTCACTTTGGCATTGTGGGGATAGATGTTGCTGACCACGTAGAACTTGCGGCCCAGGTCGTGGGCGGCGTCGATGCCCGCCTTCAGGGTGGCCAGGTCCTTGAAGCTGTTGTTGCGCACTCGCAGGCTGTAGCGGGGCTGGCCCGCATAGACCGCGTCGGCGCCGTAGGCGAAGGCAGTGTCCAGCATGGCCGGGGAGCCGGCGGGGGCGAGGAGTTCGGGGGCGGGTACAGTCAAGGTCAGGGGGCAGGAGGGTGAATGCCCCGATCTTACCTCTCCAGCGCATTCCCCTCGGTGGGCGGTCCATGCCCGGACTGGAGGCTATGATTGCCCCATGTCCGTCTCGCACTCTACTGCGCTACCCCTGTCCTGGCTCTTCCTCCTCGGTGGCCTGGTCGCCATCGGCCCCCTGTCCACCGACATGTATCTGCCCGCTTTCCCCTCAATGGCACAGGACCTTGGGGGTGGGGCCATGGAATACACCCTTGCCAGCTATTTCATTGGCCTTTCCCTGGGCCAGTTGTTCTACGGTCCCGTCAGCGACCACTTCGGCAGGAAGCGGCCGTTCATGGCGGGACTGGCGCTCTACGCCTTCGCTTCCCTGGGCTGCGCCCTGGCCGGTTCCGCCGAGGCCCTGGTTGCCTGGCGCTTTCTCCAGGCCCTGGGCGGCTGTTCCAGCATGGTCATCGTGCGCGCGGTGGTGCGCGACCGCTGCGAAGTACGCGAGGCGGCGAAGGCTTTCTCCATGTTGATCCTGGTCATGGGCGTCACCCCGCTGCTGGCGCCCCTGCTGGGCGGCTGGATGGCGGTCCACCTGGGTTGGCGCAGCATCTTCTGGCTGATGCTGGCCTTCGGGGCGCTGAGCTTGCTGGCGGTGGTTTTCGGATTGCCGGAAACACACGATATCCGCCACGAACCGCCCCTGCGCCTGGGAGGAATCCTCGCCGACTATGCCAGCCTGCTCGCCAGCCGATCCTTCCTCGGCTACACATTGGTAGGCGGCTTCGGCTTCGCGGGAATGTTCGCCTACATCGCCAATTCCCCCTTCGTGCTGATCCGGTTGCATGGGGTGCGTGCCGAGGATTTTGGCTGGTACTTCGGCGCCGTGGCCTTTGGCTACATCGCCGCCAGCCAGATCAACGCCCGCCTGTTGAAGCATGCCGCGCCAAGCCGCCTGCTGCGCGTCGCGACCTGGGGGCCGGCTGGCGCGGGAAGCGCGTTAGCCTTGGGCGGGCTGGCCGGTTCGCTGTCTTTGCCGCTGGTGCTGGCCTGTTTCTTCGTCTACGTGGCGAGCATGGGCTGCATCGGCCCCAACTCCGCCGCCGCCGCAATGGCCACCCATGGCCAGATGGCGGGCAAGGCTTCCGCCCTGATGGGTTCCGTGCAATTCGGTCTGGCCACTCTGACGGGCGTGATGGTGGGCTTTGCCCAGGCCGGCAGCGCGCTGCCCCTGGCGCTGATCATGGCCCTTGGAGGCGTATGCGCCTGGATAGCCCTGCGCTGGGTGGAATCACACCCGCATCCCCACCCTCGCTGACCCCGGCGCGCCCGTCCGCGGGAAGTCACCCGATCAGTTTTTCCTCGGCGGCTGGATGGCGGAACGGGTGCGGGGGTGCACCGGCTGGCGGGCATAAAAGGCGGCCAGGTTCTCCACGTCCTTGTCCCTCATGCAGCCGGCGCTGAGGAAGGTCTGGAGCATGAAATGGCTCTGGTTCTGGTAGAGGGCGGGCTGGTTCATCTTGGCGACCAGCGCCGACTCACTCTGGCCGGCCAGACGGGGCGCCTCGTCGTCGAAGGGGTTGCCGTCGAGGCCATGGCAATAGGCGCAGAAGACCGCCATACGGGCGCCGGCTTCCGGATCGCCGGCCTGGGCCGCCGACGGCGCGGCACAGACCAGGACGGGTGCGAACAGCCCCGTGAAAAAGAATTTGGGCAAGCGAAATGTCATTTCAGACTCCTAGCGGAGATCGACGCGACCTCCCGTATCCAGCAAAGTCGGTCCCCGGCTTGCGGCAGACTTACTCATGCCGCAGTGCCTCGATGGGGTCAGCCTGCCCGGGAATTGGCCGAAAATCACGCCGATGGCTGCGGAGAAACAGAAGGAAGGCAAGTGGATGGCCGAGTCTCAAGCCTTGCGGCGCAGCGCCATGTGGGCGTGGATCATGGCCGGCAACCGCGCGGGCCAGACGGGGTCTGCGGGGCTCGCCAGCAAATGGTGGAACAGGCCGCGCACGAAGGCCCAGGTATCGAGGGCCATGGCCTCCGGGTCCAGTCCGGGACGCAGGGTGCCCTTGGCCATGGCCCGCTGGTAGGCGAGGGCGGCCTTGGCGAGAAATTCCAGGCCGGGTTTATTCAGTTCCGTCAGCACCCCGGCGAAGTCGTCCACGTACTCGCAGCGCAGGAACATGATCTCGAACATCTGCCGCACCTGATCGCATTCCACGATGGCCTCGAACAGGGCCTGGATGGTGTGCTCGATGCCATCAAGGGGGTCGTCCAGATCATCGGCGAGAATCAGGCTGTGGCCCTTGTCCAGCAGGGGCAGGGTGACCCGTTCGCGCATGGCGAAGAACAGCTCGGTCTTGTTGGCGAAATGCCAGTACACCGCACCCCGGGTCACTCCCGCCGCCTTGGCGATCTGATCCAGAGTGGTGCGAGACACACCGCGATCGTGGAATACCTTGCGCGCGGCGTCTAGGATCTGCTGGCGGGTGACTTCTGCCTCGGCCTTGGTCTTACGCGCCATGGCCTGAACCAGAAAACAGCAGACGGGGTTTGTTCGTATTGCAATCTCGGTGACTTGAAACTTTCATAACCTTCCATCTATTCAGGCAACGACAAGAATCATTTTACATACATACTTGTTTGTATAAACTTCACTGTAAAGTTCGAATCGGAGATCGTCCATGTCGGCCTCGTCATCTCGCAAGGCGCCCATCGGCGCCCCCCTCGCACTAGCAATAACCATGGTTATGGGCGGTCTCATCAGCGGCTGCTCCGATTCCAAGCAGGGCGTGGCCGGACCGGGCGGGCCGGGAGGCGGCATGCCGGCCCTGCCGGTGACGGTGCTCGAGGCCCAGCCCACCAAGGTGCCCATCAGCGTGGAAGTCATGGCCCAGACCGAGGGGGCCAAGGAGACCGAGGTTCGCGCCCGGGTGGGCGGGATCATCGTCAAGCGGCTTTATCAGGAAGGTGAGCCGGTGAAGGAGGGCCAGCCCCTTTTCCAGATCGACCGGGCGCCCTATGAAATCGCCTTGGCCCAGGCCAAGGCGGCCCTGGCAGGCGCCAAGGCCCAGGCCGAACAGGCGGCGCGCGAGGCCGCCCGCCTCAAGGGCCTGCTGGACAAGCAGGCCATCAGCCGCAAGGAATACGACGATGCCACCGCCAACGACGCCATCTCCCATGCCGCCGTATTGGCGGCGGAAGCCACCCTGCGCCAGGCCGAACTCAACCTGGCCTGGAGCACGGTGACCGCGCCGGTGGCGGGCCAGTCCGGCCGGGCGCAGAAATCCGAAGGAAACCTGGTTGTGGCGGGCTCCGACAACCTGCTCACCGCCATCCACCAGTCCAACCCGATGTGGGTACGCTTCAGCCTGGCTGAAAGCGACACCGCCAAACTGCCCGGCGGCCGGCTGAATCCCAAGAGCGTCACCGGTGTGGAACTGGTACTGCCGGATGCTTCCGTCTACCCGCGCAAGGGCCACCTCAACTTCCAGGCCAGCCAGATTGATCCGACCCTGGGCACCCAGCAGTTCCGTGCCGAGTTCGACAACGGCGAGGGCCGGTTGCTGCCCGGCCAGTTCGTCCGGGTGCGCATCCTCACCGGCATGCGCGACGGCGTCTACCTGGTGCCCCAGTCCGCGGTGCTGCAGATGGAGCAGGGCCGACTGGTCATGGTGGCCGGCCCCGACAACAAGGTGGCGCCGCGCCCGGTGCAGGCCGGCGAGTGGCACGGCAAGGACTGGGTCATCCTGGGCGGCCTCCAGCCCGGCGACAAGGTCATCGTGGACAACCTCATGAAGCTGCGGCCCGGCGCCCCGGTCATGCCTCACAAGCCCGGCGAGATGCCGCCCGGAATGGGTGGCCCGGGAGCTGGCGGCCCCGGCAAGCCGGCGGCCAAGGGTTGAGGTAGGCCGCCATGTCCCGCTTCTTCATCCACCGGCCCATTTTCGCGGCGGTCATCTCCATCATCATCGTCATTGCCGGATTGGTAGCGGTGCAGGTGCTGCCCGTCTCCCAGTACCCCCAGATCGCGCCGCCCACGGTGCTGATCACCGCCACCTATCCCGGTGCCTCTGCGGAAACCCTGGCGCGCACTGTGGCCGCGCCCCTCGAGGAACAGCTCAACGGCGTCGAGGGGATGATCTACTTCAACTCCTCCGCATCGGCCAACGGCGCCGTCACCATCACCGCCACCTTCGAGGTGGGCACCAACATCGACCAGGCCTCGGTGAACGTGAACAACCGGGTGAAGGCGGCGGAGCCGCGCCTGCCGGAAGAGGTGCGGCGCAACGGCGTCATCGTCCAGAAGCGCTCCAACGACTTCCTCCAGGTCATCGGCATGGAGACCAAGGACAAGCGCTATGACACCCTGTTCCTGTCCAACTACGCCAGCCTGAACATCGTCGATGAACTGAAGCGCCTCAAGGGTGTGGGCGACGTCATCGTTTTCGGCGCCCAGGACTACGCCATGCGCGTCTGGCTGAAGCCCGACCGCATGGCCCAACTGGGCCTCACCACCAGCGAGGTGGCCGCCGCCATCCGCGCCCAGAACGCCCAGAACGCGGCCGGCAAGGTGGGTCAGGAACCGGCCCCGGCCGACCAGGTGCTGGTCTACACCGTCACCGCCAAAGGCCGCCTGCTGACACCGGAGCAGTTCGGCGACATCGTCATCCGCGCCGGTGGTCCGAACGGTGCCCTGCGTCTGCGCGACGTGGCCCGTATCGAGTTGGGGGCCAACAGCTACGAGCAGACCGTCTCCCTCGATGGCAGCCCCACCATCGCCATGGGCGTGTTCCTGCAGACCGGCGCCAACGCCCTGGAAACCGGGCAGCGGGTCAGCGCCAAAATGGAAGAATTGAAGAAGAAATTTCCGGCGGGCGTGGGCTACGTCATCCCCTACGACACGACCCGCTTCGTCAGCGCCTCCATCCGCGAGGTGGAGCACACCCTGGGCATCGCCATCCTGCTGGTGCTGGGCGTGGTCTTCCTGTTCCTGCAAAGCTGGCGCGCCACCCTGATCCCCATGGTGGCGGTGCCCGTCTCCCTCATCGGCACCTTTGCCGGCCTGTACGCCTTCGGCTTTTCCATCAACACCCTGACCCTGTTCGCCCTGGTGCTGGCCATCGGCATCGTGGTGGACGACGCCATCGTGGTGCTGGAGAACGTGGAGCGGCTCATGGCCGAGAAAGGCCTCAAGCCCTTCGACGCCGCCGTGGAGGCCATGAAGGAGGTGCAGGGCGCGGTCATCGCCATCGTCCTGGTGCTGTGCGCGGTGTTCATTCCCGTGGCCTTCCTGGGCGGCATTGCCGGCACCCTGTATCGCCAGTTCGCGGTGACGGTGGCCATCGCCGTGGTCATCTCCGGCGTGGTGGCCTTGACCCTGACGCCGGCCCTGTGCGCCCTGCTGCTGAAGCCCAGCCACAAGGAGGCGCCCCTGTTCCGGCCCTTCAACAGGCTGTTCGCGGCCTTCACCCGCTCCTATGTGTCCACCGTGGGCCTCTCCCTGCGCCACGGCATCGTCGGCCTGGTGCTGTTCGCTATTGTGATCGGCGCCGGAGCCTGGCTCATCCGCATGGTTCCGGGCAGCTTCGTGCCCTCCGAGGACCAGGGCTACCTGATCTCCGCCCTCCTGCTGCCCGATGGCGCCACCCTCAAGCGCACCGCCGCCACCGGCGAGCAGATGCGCAAGGCGGTGATGAGTGACCCGGCAGTGGCCCACACCTTCGTGGTGTCCGGCTTCGACCTCATCGGCGGCGGAAACAAGCCCAACGCCGGTACCATCTTCATCCCCCTCAAGCCCTGGAATGAGCGCCAGACCAACGCCGACGAACTGGCCGGCAAGTTCATGGGTGCCGGCATGATGCTGCCCGATGGCCTGGGTCTGGTGTTCAATCCCCCCCCCATCATGGGCCTGGGCACGGCCGGAGGCTTCGAGGTCTACGTGCAGAACAAGGTGGACGGCGACCCCATGAAGCTGAACGAAGTGGTGCAGGACTTCATGGCCGCCCTGCAAAGCCACAAGGAGTTTTCGCGCATCAACACCTTCTTCCGGCCCACCATTCCCCAGCTCTACGTCGAAGTGGATGAGGCCAAGGCGATCTCCCTCGGCATTCCCATCGCCAGCATCTACGAGACCCTGCAAAGCACGATGGGCTCCCTCTACGTCAACGACTTCAATAAAGCGGGCCGGGTCTATCGGGTGCAGTTGCAGGCCGAGGCGGCCTACCGCCTGAAGCCGGAGGACCTGGGCAAGGTCTACGTGAAGAGCCTTACCAGCAACGCCATGATCCCCCTGGCGGCGGTGAGCAAGGTGCAACACATCGTCGGCCCCGAGCAGGTGGAGCGCTTCAATGGCTTCGTCGCCGCGAAGATCCTGGGAGATGGGGTGCCTGGCGTGAGTTCCGGAGAAGTCATCCGCCTTGTCGAGGAGGTGGCCGCGAAGACCCTGCCCGCCGGCTACGAGATCGCCTGGACCGGCCAGGCCTTCCAGCAGAAGCAGACCGGCTCGTCCTCGGTGCAGGCCTTCGTGTTCGCCATCGTCATGGTGTTCCTGATCCTGGCCGCCCAGTTCGAGAAATGGTCCCTGCCCCTGGCGGTGATCATGGCGGTGCCCTTCGCCCTGCTCGGGGCGCTCACGGCGGTGATGCTGCGCGGCATGCCCAACGACATCTACTTCCAGATCGGCCTGGTGGTGCTCATCGGCCTGGCTTCCAAGAATGCCATCCTGATCGTGGAATTCGCCACCCAGAAGCTGGAGCAGGGCATGAGCCTGCTGGATGCGGCGAAGGAAGGCGCCCGCCTGCGCCTGCGCCCCATCGTCATGACCTCCCTGGCCTTCATCCTGGGTGTGCTGCCCCTGGTGGTCGCCACCGGCGCCGGCGCCGCCGCGCGCCGCTCCATGGGTACCGGCGTGTTCGGCGGCATGCTGGCGGCCACCTTCATCGCCACCATATTCATCCCGCTGTTCTTCAAATGGCTGTCGCGGGGCAAGTCGAGCCGGGTTCCGGCGCCCGGCAGCCCGCCCGCCGTGGAGGAAAAACAATGACCAGGCCATCCTCGTCCACCGCCGCGTATTTCACCCTCCCCCCCCGGGGGAGGGCCGGGGAGAGGGAAATGCACATCCTGCCAGCGACCGTCACACTCCTGTGTTTCGCCCTGGCCGGCTGCAACGCGCTCGGTCCCGACTACAAACGGCCAGACATGAACCTGCCCGGCGCCTACTCGGAAGCCGCCAAAGCCGAGGCCTCGGCTCCGGTGGAACGGGAATGGTGGAAGCTGTTCAAAGATCCGGTGCTGGACGATCTGGTGGCCAAGTCCCTCGGCCAAAACTTCGACCTCCAGGCGGCCGTGGCCCGGGTGGAGGAGGCCGAGGCGGCGATGCGCGAGGCCGGCGCCGCCCTGACGCCGTCGGTGGACCTGGATGCCGGCGCCAAGCGCATGCGTTCCAGCACCGTGACCGGCATGCCCATGCCCAAGTATCGCAGCAGCCATAACCTGGGCCTGTCCACCGCTTTCGAACTGGATTTCTGGGGCCGCCTGCGCCGCACCAAGGAAGCCGCCCGCGCCCAAGCCCTTGCCAGCCACCACGCCCGTGACACGGTGGAACTCACGCTGGCCGGCATGGTGGCCAACAACTATCTGGCCCTGCGCGCCTATGACGCCGAACTGGCAGTGAGCAGGGAATCCCTGGCCAGCCGCGAAGCCACCCTGAAGATCGTGCAAAGCCGCGTCGACGCCGGCCTTGCCTCGCCCCTGGATCTGCGCCAGGCGGAAGGGGCGCTCGCCGCCGTCCAGGCCCAGCTCGCCTCCTTGCGTCAGCAGCGGGCAGTGACAGAACACCAACTGGCCCTGCTGGTCGGCACCCCGGACCTGCGCCTCGCCGCCGCCGACCTGCGCCAACTGCCCCTGCCCCCTGTGCCCCCCGCAGGTCTCCCCTCCAGCCTGCTGGAGGCCCGTCCGGACCTGCGCCAGGCAGAAGAGGAACTGGTAGCCAACAACGCCCGCATCGGCGTCGCCAAGGCCGCCATGTATCCCACCATCTCTCTCACCGGTGGCCTGGGCGCCGAGAGCCGTCAGCTTTCCGACCTCTTCTCCGGCGGCGCCCGCACGTGGAACCTGGGGCTGGGGCTCCTCCTGCCCATCTTCGACGCCGGCGCCAACGAAGCCCGGGTAGACCAGGCCACCGCCCGCCAGAAACAGGCCCTGGCCAGCTGGCAGAAGGCCATCCAGACCGCCTTCAAGGAAGTCAATGACGCCCTGGTGGGCCTGCGCGAAAATGCCGAGGCCGAAACCGCCCAGGACGCCCGTGTTGCCGCAGCGGAACAAGTCCTCAAGCTGGCGCAGACCCGCTACGAGGCCGGCTACTCAGGCTACCTGGAAGTCCTGGACGCCCAGCGCACCGTCAACGACGCCCGCCTGTCCGCCATCGCCACCCGCCAGTCCCGCCTCGCGGCGGCGGTGGATCTGTTCAAGGCCCTGGGTGGGGGGTGGAAGGAAGAGGCGGGGAAGGTACGCTGAGTTTCGGTTGCGAGGGTGCGGGGGGAGGCGGTTGTTCGACCAAAGCGGACCGTGGTATAGACCAAGGGGAAGGTTCGCTTCGAACCTAATCCGGACGGTTAGCCCTCGCCATCCAAAGGGCCGGACCTCGGTTTAAGTAGACCGTGGAATTCGACTAAGGGAAGGTCGGCTACGAACCTCAAGCCGACCTACTCTGGACCGCTATACAGGTCATTCGAGCATCCGCAGGGTTCTGAAATCCGCCAGACAGCATACGCGTACATATCGGCGGAAAATCAATAAGCTCTTGGTCATCAGCGACCGCAACCGTCCAATAGCTATTCAATTGTTTTGACATACCCAAGCGTGAGATGCAGGTAAGTCACTTCTTGTGGTGACGGTGCCGTTGTCCGCCATTACCTTGTTTTGAGGCTGGAAATCGGTTAATAAATCTAACGGCCCCCTACTTCTGCCTTGTGCCCCTGCCGAGTAGGGAAAGAACAGCTGTCAAGGGAGTGACGCTATGTCAGATAACTACAGGGTGGATACCGTTGGACTGAATCGGATTTATCTGGATACTGATAACCCACGGCATGCAGAGTTGGATAACGAGCAGGAAGTAATCCACTACCTGCTCAATGAAGAGAACATTAAGCAACTGGCGAGGGATATTGCTGAGAGAGGGAGCGTAAGTCCTCTGGAGCGCATCGCCGTAGTTGCGCACCCTTCAGCTAAGAAGGCATATATAACTGCGGAAGGGAATCGTAGAGTCTGTGCGCTCAAGCTTCTGGCAGACCCTGACAAGGCGCCAACGGAAGCGCACAAGAAATACTTCAGAGCTCTTGCTGAAAAAGTGGGGCAACTTCCCCGTGAATATGAAGTTGTTATTTTCGAGGACATGGATGCAGCGAGGCCGTGGATTGCGCTACGCCATGAGGGCGGACAGGATGGTGTTGGCGTAAGGGCCTGGGATTCGGCACAAAAGGCTAGATTCCACGCTCAAGGCGGTGGAGACAAGAATCCCAACGTTCAATCCTATTTGTTGATGCAATATGCTGCCACCAACAAACTTCTACCCCAAGATCAAATTGAGCGGGTAAGCATCACGACCCTTACGCGCTTCCTAAGCAATCCTGTTGTAAGAGATGCCATTGGGTTGATCGATGCGAAAACGCTCAACATAACTGTGGCATCTGATGAGTTTGATAGGGTAATTTCTCGATTCATTTCGGACTCTCTTGATCCGTCATCAGGTGTCCATTCACGAACAGATGCTAAGCAGCGTGTGGCTTATGCTGGACGGCTTCGTGAGGAGGGCGTCGCTCCAACAACCAGGGGCTTAGAGCCATATGATGTACTTGTCGCGTCACAATCTGATGGTGGGGGGTCGTCTGGCAAGGATGGCAAAAAGAAAAGGAACAATCGTAGCCCCGACGATAGAAGGTCAATTATCCCTGCCAGTCATGCGGCCCACATCAATCATGCAATCCTTAAGCGCTTTTATGATGAGCTAAGGCGGATCGATGCTGAGGTATATCCATTCGCAAGCAATTATCTGCTGAGGGCTGTCATTGAACTTTCAGCAGTACTGTTCTTGCGCAAACGCGGAATCGCTCCTGAGAAGGACTTACACAAGAAGCTTGGCAAAGTGGCTGAGAAACTGCTGGGTGAACAGGCGCTGACAGACCAAGAGCTGAAGTTCTATCGCGCCATGGCGAATGACAAGGAATTCCGATTTTCGACCGACATGATCAGTCACTTTGTCCATGGTGGTGCCATACCGACTCGAGTTGACTCGATCCGCCTATGGGACTCAATAGAGCCTGTCATGAAAGTTCTCTTTTCAAAGATCGAGTGAAGCTGCCAGCTCATACGAAACCCGCTAGCATCGCTGCCATGCCAACCACAGACACGCCATTGCGCTACCCAGGCGGAAAGAGCCAGCTCGTACCTTTCGTAGTTGAGCTGATGAGAGAGAACAACTTGTTCTATGGGGAATATGCCGAGCCGTTTGCTGGAGGATCTGGAATCGCCATGAGCTTGTTGCTCAGCGGCTTTGTTGATCAGGTCCACATCAATGACATCGACCGTGCGGTCTACAGCTTCTGGCACAGTGTCCTCAATGCTACGGATGCATTGTGCGTGGCAGTGGAGAACATTCAGGTCACCATAGACGAATGGCATAGGCAGCGTGATGTCCTCGCATCAGCTCAGACTGCTGCCATCGACAAACTTGGCTTCGCTACGCTCTTTCTGAATCGAACGAACCGTTCAGGAATTCTGACTGGGGGTGTCATTGGAGGGCGCGGTCAGACTGGTACATATAAGCTCGATTGCCGGTTCAATAAAATTGATTTGATCAGGAAGATAAGGCGTATTGCATCGTACAAAGCGCAAATTCACCTAAGTAATTTGGATGCGCTTGCGTTCATTGATGCGATCAATAGCAAGCCACATGAAAACATGCTGGTTAATATTGACCCCCCATACTTCAAGAGAGGCAAGGAGCTCTACACAAGCTTCTATCGCCCCGATGATCATGCCGCGCTGGCCAGCGCGGTAATTAAACTACAGCCACGCTGGATGGTGACTTACGACGACACCCCTGAAATAAGGAACCTCTATTCAGCATGCCCGACGTTCATCTATGGCCTCAACTACTCCGCGCAAGATAAGCGGGTGGGAACAGAGTTGATGGTCGTTGATCACCGATTGCAAATGCCAGCCTCCATCAATGCATCGCTTAGCAGAGCAGATGAAAGCAAGAAAGATGTAGAGGCTAAGAAGTTCGCGAAGGGTAGCCACCCTCTAACTGTGGCTGCGAGTCGATAGCTGTCACTCAGTGGGTGTGAGCAGATCGACTGCTTCGGCCGAACTGGAGCCACACAAACCTCGTAGGCTGAATGACCGGAGATGACCCAACCCGGTCACTCAAGAGTCTCGGCTCGAACATCCGGAATGAGGCGATAGCTGTCACTCAGAGGGCGTGAGCCGATCGACTGCTTCGACCGAATTTCAGCCATCCCACCAGTGGCGGCATTCCAGGTCAAGCCGCTTTCCTCCCTCTGCGCTGAACCCCAAACCGGCTTCAATTTCCCCCGGGCATCTTTCCTGTTGCTTGCGTCTGAACCCGGATTTCCTTCGAAGCGGACACCCCTGCCGCCCGCTGGGCGGTGGCAGAGGCGGTGACGGCCAGCACTCCCGCCTGGGTGGGGGTGAAGTTGGCGCAGACGGTGCGTTTCTCCTCCGGGGCCAGGTTATCGAACTTCCAGGTCAGGCGGGCCGGATCGCTTACGTCGGGGCCGCCGGAGACGCAGCGGACCTTGGCGCCGGTGGGGTAGGGCAGGGCGAGGGTGGCTTGGGGCTCGGGGAGTTCGCCCACGTTCTTCAGGGTGCAGCAGACTTCCACCAGGGCGTCGCCGATGGATTCGGCGGGGGCCTCGCAGTTCAGGGCGAGTTCAGGCTTGGGCGGAGGAAGTTGTTCCTCAACCCAGAAATTGCTGCAGGATTTGGGTGTCACCACGCGATAGCGGCGTTCGCCGGAGATGAAGCTGAAGGCGTAGGCGTCGATGGGCTTTGTTCCAGCCCACAGCACGTTGCGCAACAGGTCCACCTTGCCCCTTTTCCGGGTCGACATGGCCGGCAGCACGCTGTTGACCGGGATGCTGATCTCCTTGACGGGGGCATTCGCGGCGGCCCGCCGGAAATCTTCCATGTCGCCGTTGAATCCACTCATGCGGGCCACTTGCTGCACGTCGTCCCGCAAGGTTTCGCTGAGCAGGGTGCGGCGCAGGTCTTCCGGGGTCTTCAGGGGAGGCGCGAAGCGGGTCGCCGGATTGCCGAGGCGGGTGGCGCGGTGGAGGTCAGACTGGGCGGCAGCCATCTGAACCATCGACAAGGCTAAGAAAGCCAATACCAGGGAGGCTAGGGTGCGGATCATGTTCAGGGCCGATCGGGTGTCTGTGGCGGAGAGTCTATCCTCCCATGTCCCGGCATGTCGCCGGTGTGCCCCAACGCACACCGGCACGGCGCGTTAAAGGCCAGAGGCCAAGTGACAAGAAAAAAGGCCGCCCGGTCGGGCGGCCTTTGCCATCTGCGCTGTTCCGATCAGGCGAAGTTGGCTTCGGCGAAGGCCCAGTTCACCAGGTTGTTGAGGAAGGTCTCGACGAACTTGGGACGCAGGTTGCGGTAGTCGATGTAGTAGGCGTGTTCCCAGACGTCGACGCAGAGCAGGGCCTTGTCGCCGGTGGTCAGCGGGGTGCCGGCGGCGCCCATGTTGACGATGTCCACGGAACCGTCGGCCTTCTTCACCAGCCAGGTCCAGCCGGAACCGAAGTTGCCCACGGCGCTGGCCTGGAAGGCCTTCTTGAACTCGTCCAGGGAACCCCACTTCTTGTCGATGGCCGCGGCCAGGGCGCCGGCGGGGGCGCCGCCGCCGTTGGGTTTCATGCAGTTCCAGAAGAAGCTGTGGTTCCAGACCTGGGCGGCATTGTTGTAGACGCCGCCGGCAGGGGCGGACTTGACGATGTCCTCCAGGGACTTGTTCTCGAAGTCGGTGCCCTTGATCAGGTTGTTCAGGTTGGTGACGTAGGCCTGGTGGTGCTTGGCGTAGTGGTAGTCGAAGGTCTCGGCCGACATGTGGGGGGCCAGGGCATCCTTGGCGTAGGGCAGGGGGGGCAGTTGGTGTTCCATGGTGTTCTCTCCGTTGATTGGGGTTGTCTGCGCGCGGGCGGCTATATAGACCAGCTGATTTTAAGGGGGCGAGCTTGCCCGGGCAATAGTTGACAGAAACTATTGGTTATTTCCGGTGCCGGGTCAGCGCACTTCGAACTGCACGCTATCCAGGGGCTTCCCGTCAGGGGCACTGAGAATAAGCACATGGTGTCCTGCCGCTAGCGCCGCGTCCGAGGCTTCCTGGCGCACGCCGTCCAGCAGCCAGTAGGCGCCTTCCGGCAGGCTGCTGGCATGGAAGCCAAGGCGCTGACGTTCCGCAGGGATGTCCGGATCCTGCGCAAGGATGGCGCCATCATTGGGATGGACGATGACCACAGGTGGCGTGGCGGGGCTCCAGACACTGCCATCCGGCTCGCTGCCGGGCATGAACCATTCAAGTCGCGCGGCTTCTCCGGGGGGCTGGACGCGCTTGCGCACCAGGGCGGCGGGGGGGCTCGGCGGGGGCGATGGGGTGTTCTCGTGGAGCCGCGACATGATCGCCGCCCAGGCCGGCGCGGCGCCGCTGACCCCGGAGACGTCATGCATTGAGGCGCCGGAGAAGTTGCCCACCCAGACCCCCACCGTGTAGCGGGTGGTGAAGCCGACACACCAGTTGTCGCGCATGTCCTTGCTGGTGCCGGTCTTGACCGCGCTCCAGAAGCGGGTGGCGAGGGGGTTTTCCAGGCCGAAGGTGAGCGCGCGGGCCTGCCGGTCCGAAAGGATGTCGGCGACCAGGAAGGCACTTTCCCGAGCCAGGACACGCCGCGGTGAGGAGGCCGGGTCAATGGGCGTGAAGCGCAGGGGCGCAAGCAGGCCACCGTTGGCCAGGGCGCGGTAGGCGTTGACCAGTTCTTCCAGGCGCACGTCCAGGCTGCCCAGGGCCAGGGCGTAGCCATGGAAGTCCGCCGCCTCGGTCAGGCCCGCGAAGCCGAAGCGGTTGAGGGAGGCGGCGAAGGGTTCCAGGCCGACGAGCTGCAGCACGCGCACCGCCGGGATATTGAGGGAGGCGGCTAGGGCCGGGCGGACGCTGACCAGGCCGCGATGGCCTAGATCATAGTTGCGCGGCGCGTAGACGCCGCCGGCACCGGCGATGGCCATGGGCGAGTCATCCAGGGGCGAGGCGGCGGTGAGCAGGCGTTGTTCCAGGGCCTGGCCATAGAGAATGGGCTTCAGGGTGGAGCCAGCCTGGCGCGGGGCGCGCACGCCGTCGCTGTGGGGCGAGACGGAAGCGGCGCCGCTCAGGCTGGCGTAGGCCAGCACCTCCCCACTGCGGTTGTCCACCACCAGGGCGGCGGCATCCTGCACGTTGCGCGGCGCCAGGCGGGCAAGCTGCGCCTTCAGGGTGGCGATGACAAAGCGCTGCAGGTCGGCTTCCAGGGTGGTGGTGATGCGCTTGCCGACGGCCTCTTCCGCGCGCGGCGGCGGCGAGACCGGGGCGGCGGTCGCGGGGGCATCCGCCAGCAGACGCCTGGCCAGATGCGGTGCCCAGTCTGCCGCCGGGAGGATGGCGTGGTGTCCACCCAGGGCATTGAGGGCGCGCCTCCTGAGCGCGGTGCAGTCGGGACCCGCAGGCAGGTCCGCTGCCAAGGCGCAGGCGCGCCGGGCGACGTCCGCCGGCTTGGCGTTGGGTGCCCGGACCAGGGCGGCGAGGAGCAGGGATTCGACCTCGGAAAGGCCCTCCGGCCGCTTGTCGAATAGGCCGCGGGCGGCGGCGTCGATGCCGGCGAGCTCGCCGCGGAAAGCGGCCAGGTTGAGATAAGCCTCCAGGATCTCCGCCTTGCGCCAACTCCGTTCCAGTTCCCGCGCCGCGCGCATCTGCTGCCATTTCTCCGCCATGCCGCGACGCCCGGCGCGAGGCCGGTATTGCGCATCGAGCAGGGCCGCCAGCTGCATGGTCAGGGTGGAGGCGCCACGCGGCTTCTCCGCCAGCCAGTTGGCGAGCGCCGCCTTGCCAGCCGCCAGCCAGTCCACGCCGGCATGCGCGAAGAAACGCTTGTCCTCGGCGCGCAGCAGGGCGGCGATGAGGGCGGGGGAGACCGCGTCGAGGGGCGTCCAGTCGGTGCGGCGCTGGTTGGGGTCGACGCGGATTTCCTGGAGCAGGCGGCCGTTGCGGTCCAGAAATTTCGTGTCCGACGAAGCCCAGCCCGCTTTCACCGTCGCGAACGCCGGCGGCCCGGTTACCGGCTCGCAACACGCCGGCCCGGCCGGGGCCAGGCCCAGCAGCAGGAGGCCGGCGAGCCCCACATTCCGGCGCAGGGCAGGCGGAACCAGGGGCCACAGCCGTTTGTACGCAAACAGTCGCGGCCTGCGATAATCCGACTGTTTTAATCGGTCATAGGTCATCGCCATGCAAATCCTCAATCTCCTGCACATCCTCGCCACCGTGGTCTGGGTCGGCGGCATGTTCTTCGCCCACAACTGCCTGCGCCCCGTGGTCCTGGCCCAGCTTGAGCCGCCCCAGCGCCTGCGTCTATGGAACGGCGTGTTCGGCCGCTTCTTCCCCTGGGTCTGGCTGTCGGTGGCGGTACTCATCGGCAGCGGCCAGATCCTGGTGGTCGGCATGGGTGGCATGGCGGCGGTGCCTTACCCCATCCACATCATGGTGGGCATCGGCTACCTGATGTCCGTCATCTTTGCCTTCATCTACTTCGCTCCCTACCCCCGTCTGCGCCAGGCCGTGGCGGCCGAGGACTGGCCGGCCGGCGGGCAGGCCCTGAACCTGATCCGCAAGCTGGTGATGACCAACCTGGTCCTAGGCCTCTCGAACATCGTGCTGGTGTTCGTGCTGCCGCTGACGCTGTAGGGCCGACGCGCCCTCCCCGCCCGCGGAGAGGGCGCGGGTTCGACCGACCCATCGCCTACCCGCCCACCTCGAACACCCCGTTCGGCGACTCGCCGAACATTTCCGGCGCGTACATGGCCTCCACCCGCGTCGGCGGGAGGTGGAAGCTGCCCTCGCCGTTCAGGCGCAGGGTGTATTCCAGACTGAAGCGGCCGCGCGGTACGAACTCGTAGTAGGCGCGATACGCGTCGAACAGGCGCTCCTGCCAGGCCGGCCAGGCGTTGCCCCGGTCCTGCTCGCCACGGGTGAGGATGGCCGAATCCCGCTTTCTCCCCGTGCCCAGGATGCTGGCGCCGGCCGGGACCGGGTCTTCCACCACCACCCAGCCCATGTCCTCGCGGGCGTCGACGCTGAGGCGCACGCGCAGCACGTCGCCGCGGCGCCATTTCCCCGGTGTCTTCTGCTCGACGGGGATGATCTCCCGGGTTACACCGTAGCCGCGCTGGATCGGCGCGGCCAGGGGTGCGGCGGCCAGGATGGCGACGCTGGCGTAGGGCTCGCCGGTGCCTTCGTGCCGCAGGCTCAGGGTGGCGGGCTCGCCGCCCAGCGGCAGGAAGGCCGTGGCGCCCTTGGGGAAGGCCTGCCAGTCCACCACCCGGCCTTGCTTCCCGAGCACGGCGGTACTCCTGCCGCCGGGTTTTACCGCCTCGAATCGTCGCCCGTAGCGTTCCAGGGCCAGGCTGCCCCAGGCGTTGGCGGTGGTGGTGTTCCAGCGGTTGCCCTGCTGGCGGGCGAGGATGCCCGCGACCAGGCGGGGGATGCGCTCCTCCCAGACCGGCATGTCCAGAACCGCGAGCAGCGCCTTGACTGCGACGGTGTCGGCGGAAGACAGCATCCACCACAGCCCGTCCTGGTTCTCCGTGCTGAGGGCGAGTCGCCTGCCGCTGGTGATCAGGCGTGCATCCAGGGCCTCCAGGGCTTCCTTGAGCAGGGCGTTGCGCAGCGATAGCCCGGGGCTGTGATGCAGTACGCTGATCCAGTCGACGAGCACCGGGGTGGGCCACAGGCGGGGCTCAAGCTTGAAGGTCGAGACGAGTTCGGGCGTGGCCTTGCCGGCCCGGGCCAGGGCTTCCAGCGCCGCCATGCGCGGTGGCAGTCCCTGTTCCCAGGGAGACGCTGCCTGCTCCAGCCGGCCTTCCAGATAGCCCCCCAGGGCCCGTTCCATGCGCGCCCTGGCGTCGATGGGCAGTGTCCAGCCAGCCTCGTGCGCCAGGGCCAGCAGGTAGGCGGTCAGCGCTACGCTGCCGCGGCCGTCGCCGGGAAAGAAGTTGGCCAGGCCGTTGTCTGCGAGGTGGGCGGGGAGGTTGGCGCTCAGGGATTGCCAGAGCTTGGGGTCGCGGGTGGCCACCGCCTTCGAGGCCTGCTGTTCCAGGCAGGCATAGGGGTAGCGGCGCATGTGGTCGCGCAGCACGGTCTGGCTGTCGAGCAGGCTGGCGGCCAGGGTGGCGCGCAGTTCCGCCCTGGTGGCGCCGGCGGGGGCGGCGACGGGGATGTCCAGCGCCTTGTCCAGGCGTTGCAGGCTGGCGGACTGCACGCGCAGGGGCAGGGCGGGTTCGATGCGCTGCTTCACCTTAAGCGCATCATTCAGCTTGCCGCCGAGCTCACGGGCATTGAGGATCCAGGCGATTTCCGCGGTGCCCTCGGGCACCGTCACCGGCCAGGCGATCTCCTTGCTCTCTCCTGCGGTCAGGTCCAGGGTGCGGGGCGTCAGATCCTTGAGGCCGGAGGCTTCGGCGCGCACCTCCACACGCATGCCCTTGCCGCTGCCATTGCGCACCGTGAAGACTGCCGGGAAGAGGTCACCTTCCCGCGCCAGCGGCGGCAGGCCGGAGATGAGCTGCAAATCCTGGGTGGCGCGGATGTCGGCGCGGCCGGTTCCGAAGCGGTTTTCCGCGGCGGCCACGGCGACCACGCGGAATGCGGTCAGGCTGTCGTTGAGGGGGATCTCCGCCGTGGCCTCGCCCCGGGCGTCCAGGGGCAGGCCGGCCTGCCAGAACAGCAGGGTGTCGAACAACTCGCGGGTGGCGGACTTGCCGCCGCCGCCGCCGGCCGGCAGGGCCTTCCTGCCGAAATGGCGCTTGCCGGTAACCTGCATCTGTGCCGTGAAGGTCTTCAGACTGTAGCCGCGCTTGGCCAGCATGGTTTCCAGCAGATTCCAGCTGTTGTTGGCGGCCAGTTCCAGCAGGCCCTCGTCCACGGCCACCAGGGTGATCTCGGTGCCAGCGGGGGGCGGAGCGCCCTCCGGCGTACGCACCCTGACCTTCACCTTGGCCTTTTCCCGGATGGCGTAGTTACTGCGGTCGGTCCTGACCTCCACCTCCAGGGCGTGGGCCTTGCCACCCACCTCGATGCCGGCCAGCCCCAGCTTGAAGGCGGGTCGGCCCAGGTCCACCAGGGCGGTGGGCTTGACGCTCTCGACACGGCCGCGCACCGCCAGGGCGGAGACGAAGATGTTGGGCGCCCATTGGGCCTTGACCGGCAGCTCGATCACCGGTGCCTTGCCGGAAAGCTCCAGTACCCTGGCTTCCAGGATGCCTTCGCGTTCCACCGTGACCAGCACGCTGGCCTCGCGGAAGGGCATGCGTACCTGGAATCGGGCGGTCTGGCCGGGTTCGTAGCGCTTCTGCTCCGGAATCAGGTCGATGCGGTCGTGATTGTCCTGGCGGAAGCCCCACTCGTCCTTGCCGGCTACCCAGAAGCCATGATGGGTGCGCGCGATCCGACCCTGGGCATCCCGGGCCAAGGCTTCCACCAGAACCTCACCGCTTTGCCCGGCCTTGGCGGTGCAGGCGAACTGGCCCTTGGCGTCGGTCTGGCCGGTACAGGCTGTGTCCAGGGGCCGTTCCCGGGTCTCGTGGCGGTAGCCGTAGAAGCCCCCGGCCAGGCGGACCCGGTGGCTCAGGGTCTGGCGCAGACTGAGCCTGGCCTCCACCGGCACGCCGGCAGCCGGCTTGCCATCGAGATTTACGGCCAGGAAGCGCAGGGTTTGGGCCTGGCCGGCTTTCGCCCAGCGCTCGTTCTTCAGGCCGAGCACCACCTCGGCGGGCCACCAGGGCGTGGCACGACTGACGGTCTGGATCTCGCCGGCCGGGTCGGTGTATTCCAGTTCCAGCCGCAAGGTATGCGGCATGGCCGCCGCGGGCAGCTTGTCCACACGGGCGCGGCCAGCGCCGCCAGCGTCGAGCTTGAGGGCTTCGACGGGCAGGGCGATGGGTTCGCCTTCCTGCGTGCCCTCGTCGCCATCCTTGCGCAGCGCGAATTCGTATTCGGGGTGATCCTTGAACTCGATGCGGAAACGGGGCTCCAGCTGGGCGCGCAGGGTCACCGGCAGGTTCTTTGCGCCGCCGCCGTTGAGGTAGCCCACGGCAATGTCGAAATCGGCGGCCCCAGGCCCGACCCAGCGCGGGCGCAGGGGATCCAGGCTGGCCTTCATCAGGGGCACGCGGAAGTCGCCGACACTGAAGCGGCCGCTGTCCAGGCCCTCCAGGAATTCAAGCTGCTCGGGCGGCATGTCGCCGCGGATTTCCAGGTCGACCAGACGCAGGCGGTAGTCACCCCGCCTTGCGGCCAACGGGAGCGGCCACGCCGTTTCGGCCGCGCCATTCTTCCAGGCCAGGGGCAGGAACCAACGCTGCCGGCTGCCCTCGTGCTCGATCATCAGTGTGCGCGGCGGTTTGGCGGGCAGGGCCAGGCCATGACCGCGCTTGTCGCGCAGAAGATGCTGCATGTGTACAGTGTCGCCGGGGCGGAACAGGACCCTGTCCAGGATGCTGTGGGCCAGGCGGTTGTCGGCATTCCAGTCCTGGGGTAGTCCGAAGCGCCAGGTCTCGATGCCCTCGTCCCAGTCGGAACGGGCGAAGCTCAGGTCGTCGCCCAGGCGGGCGCTGACGAACAGGGGGCAGGCATAGTCGTCTGCGGCGCGGGGATCGGGCAGGTTCTTCGGCACCAGGGCCATGCCCTGGGCGTCGGTGACCGCTTCGGCCAGCAGGGCACCCTTGCAGGTGCGCACAGCGACGCGGGCGCCCGCCGCCGGCTTGCCGTTGTCCAGGCGGGTGACCCAGGCCAGGGAGGATTCGCCGCCCCACTTGAAGTGTACGGCGAGGTTGGTGACCAGGGCCGTGGCGCGTACGTACATGGGCTGGTTGTCGCCCAGGAGGGCTTTGCCCAGACGCCGGCTTTCCGCCTCCAGCACGTAGAAGCCGGGTTTCTCCAGGGGCAGGCCTACCACCTCGAAGGCTTGCGGCCCGTTGGGCTTGGGCAGGGTACGCTCTTCGACGCCGGCGATGTGCGGCGCCAGATACTGGGCACGGCGGCGATCTGGCCGGGACAGTTGGCGTTCGTCGAAGTCCGGGTGGTCGAACTTCTTCAGGCCCTGCTGCCAGTCGAGGATGGCGGCGTCGTCCGTGAGGCGCAGCCAGCGCACCTTGGCCGCGGTGCCACCCAGGTTGTCCGGCTCAAGGTTGCGCAGGGTGATGGGCAGCAGGCCGCCGGAGGCGCGCTCGACGATGCCGAAATCGCCGGCAAACTTTACCAGTGGCGGGATGTCCCCCATCTTCAGGATCATGGGGAAGCGCGCGGCGTTGACCAGGGCTCGGCCCTTGTCGTCCACCAGGTTCTCGGGGAGCTTCAGGGTCAGGCTTGCGGCGGCGGGGAAGGGGCCGGGAAAGACCAGCACGCTGTCCGTGGGGGTGGCTTCCTCCGGTTTGCGCTGCCGGTAGGCCTTGCCCTTGGCGTCCAGGAGGATGACGCGGTCCAGCTGGGTACGGGAAACCGGGGCAGTGAATTCCAAGCGCAGCGGCAGCAGTGGCATGCAGCCAGCCTTGGCATTTTCCCGCTGGCAGCGCAGGCGGGCGCTGAAATGGTCGCGCACCTGGAATTCCAGGCGCTGGTCGGCGGGGTTGGACTGGCCGGAGGCGGTGGCCACGCCCTTGCCCCAAACCAGGGCCATCCTGGCGTTGGCGGGCAGGGTGCGGACGCATTGCAGGGCTTCCAGGTCGGCTTGGTTCTCCGGTCCCTTGCCGCTGTCCTTGCCCTCCCAGGCCAGGCCGTGATCGCTGAGCATGGGGGAAAGCGCCTTCAGCAGGCGCGCTCTTTCCTCGCCTTGCAGGCGTCGCACCGCGACCTGCTCATGGATGCCCTGGATTTCGCAACGGACGTGGGCCAGGACGCTTTCCGGACGCGCCGCGCCGTTGAGCATGGCAAGGAACACCTGATCCTCGTCCACCCGGGAACCGGGGTCGGGCAGCAGGTTCGTCAGGCGCGGGCCGGCTGCGGAGAAGGCGTATTCAGGGGCAGTTTTCACCGGTTCGCCGGTCAGGGTGGCGAGTCCGGGACGCGGCAGGAAGCGGCAGGGCTCACCGGCCCTGAGCGGGCGCTGCAAGTCGTAGACCCAGGTGCGCTCGTCGCTCCAATAGCCGTTGCCCGGAGCCGCGCACTGGATCTGGAAGGGCGGCTGTGCATCGCCGCGGCCCTGAGGCACCAGGGCTGCGGAAAAGCGGGCCTGGACCTGGCGTGGGTCCAACTGCTCGCCCACGGGGGTGAAGCTCTCCAATTCAGCGGCAAGGCCGGAACCAGCGACCAGGCAGGCGGCCAGTAGAGCGGGTAGGCGTTTCATGCCTTGTTCTCCCTTCATTCCCAGGCGGGAATTCTGGCATGTCTGCCCTGACAAGGCTTGGGCCTTGTGGAGTGGTTCGAAAGTAATACTTGACCAATAAACTCGACATTAGGTACAGTGAGGCTGTGCATGACCCACAACTTGAATACCGGTGAAGAGAGGAAAGACATCATGGAACTTGAAATCAATGGCAGGACCGTAGAAACCGACCCCGAGGGCTATCTGGCCAATCTGGCCGATTGGGACGAGGACGTGGCGAAATTTCTGGCTAACCAGGACAAGCTGACCCTGGAAGAGAACCATTGGAAAATCATTCGCTACATGCGGGACTACTTCAACGAATACGGTACCGCCCCCAACCTGCGCATCCTGCAAAAGGGGCTCAAGGAGGAGTTCGGCAACGAATGGGGCGACAAGAAGTTCCTCTTCGACCTGTTTCCATATGGCCCCGCCAAGCAGGCCGGCCGCTACGCCGGGACGCCCAAACCCACCGGCTGCGTCTGATGCGCCTGTAGTTCATCCGTACTAAACTCGCCCCGGCCCAACCGGGGCGTTTTTTTGGATGTCCGACATGAATCACCACATGCTGTTTGCCAGCCTTATGCTGCTCGCCAGCCAGGTCCAGGCCTTCCCCTGGTATGCACAGGGCGAGAACTTCCGGGGCGCCCAACTCATGACGCCTGATGAACGCAAGGCCCACGTGGTCCGCCTGCAGACCATGAAATCCTTCGATGAATGCCGGGGCTACATGGCGTCCCATTACCTGGAACTGGACAAGCGGGCGAAGGAGAAGGGGACGGTGTTGCCGCCAGTCCAAGGCGATCCCTGCGAAGTGATGCGCTCCATGGGGCGATTCCGCTGATTCAACCCGATGTGGAAATACGGCCCGGCTCCCGGGCCGTCTGTTCACATTGCGGGTCAGTGCACGCTGCCGAAGGAGGGGTCGGCGTTGCCCGAAGGTACGGGCAGGCCGGCCAGACGGCAGCCCTGAGTCACTGGACCGCGCGGGAAGAGCCGGTACAGATACTTGCGTCCGCCCTGGTCCACGAAGGCGTCTTCCATGACCTTGAGCAGGATACGGGCGGAGGCATCCGGTCCGCATTCGGCGAAGTGGTCACGCAGGAAGCAGATCACGTCCAGGTGGGCATCGCTGAGTTCGATGCCCTCCTTCTTGGCCTGGATCCTCGCCAAGTCTTCGTTCCAGCTGTCCAGATCGTTGAGATAGGCGTCCGCGTCGCAGGGCGCCAGGGTTTCCGCCATCACGAGCTTGTTAATGTCCAACATCTGCGTTCTCCTCATCCTCGTTGTCGATCTCAGGCTTGCATCAGCCTGCTTTGTCTCTAGCACGGGGCCTGGGAAACTCAATAACCGATTGAATATAAAGATGTAATGGTCTTTATTTCGGGGTGGATGACGCCGCTGGCCGCATACTGCGGACCGCCTTCAGTCCGCTTGCCAGTGACCCGACTTGCCCCCGGATTTTTCCAGCAAACGCACCGACTCGATCACCATGCCCCGGTCCACCGCCTTGCACATGTCGTAGATGGTGAGCAGGGCAACGCTCGCGGCGGTGAGGGCTTCCATCTCCACGCCGGTGCGGCCCACGGTTTCGGCCATGGCGGTGCAATCCACGGCATGGGCGGCTTCGTCCAGGCTGAAGTCCACCGTGACCTTGGTCAGGGGAATGGGGTGACACAGGGGTATGAGCTCGGCGGTGCGCTTGGCAGCCATGATGCCCGCCAGCCGGGCCACGCCCAGCACGTCACCCTTCTTCGCGGCGCCATCGCGGATCATGGCCAGGGTTTCCGGGCGCATGATGATGCGTCCACCGGTGACCGCCACCCGCCGGGTTTCCGCCTTCTCGGCCACACCCACCATGATGGCGCGGCCCTGTTCGTCAAAATGGGTAAAGTCGTTCATGGTGGCGGGGGAACTGGTGAAAAGGGCAAGTATCATAGCCCCATGAGATTAATACGCTCCATCGCCGCGACCCTGCTCCTGGCCTATCCCGCCTCCCAATCCGCACTGGCCTTCGAATTGCCCGACCTGGGTGAAGTCTCCCGTGCCAGTCTGTCCGAAGCCCAGGAAGACCGGATTGGCCGGGAGATCATGCGGCAGATCCGCGAGAGTTCCGATTATCTGGACGACGCGGTCATCGCCGAGTACCTGGTGAACCTGGGCGAGCGGCTGGCGGGCGTTTCCCCCAATCCGGGTCGCCGCTTCGAGTTCTTCCCGGTGCGCGATACCAGCATCAATGCCTTCGCCCTGCCAGGTGGTTTCGTGGGCGTGCACACCGGCTTGATCTCCGCCGCCCGCAACGAATCGGAACTGGCGGGGGTGCTCTCCCATGAAATCGCCCACGTGACCCAGGGCCACATCGCCCGCATGGTGGACAGCCAGAAGAGCAACAGCCTGATCTCCCTCGCCGCCCTCGCCGTGGCCATCCTCGCCGCCCGCTCCAGCAGCCAGGTGTCCCAGGCCGCCATGGTCGGTGCCCAGGCCGTGAGCATCCAGAACCAACTGGATTTCACCCGGGAGAACGAGCGGGAGGCTGACCGCATCGGCCTGCAGATCCTCGACGCTTCCGGCTATTCACCCCAGGGAATGGGTACATTCTTCGAGCGCCTCCAGGCCCAGGGCAGACTCTATGAGAATAACGCGCCGGCCTACCTGCGCACCCACCCGCTGACCTATGAGCGCATCGCCGACATGCAGAACCGGCTGGGCAACATGTCCTATCGGCAGCACGCGGACAGTCCGGAATTCCTGCTGGTGCGCGCCAGGGTCCAGGCCGCCGAAGGCGAGGCCAGAGACGCCGTCGCGGTCTTCGAGGCGCGGGCGCGAGAAAACCCATCGCCGGCTACGTGGTACGGCCTGCTTTTGGCCAGCCTGCGCGTGAACAACACCAAACGCGCTGAACAGGCCCTGGCCAAGCTGGACGGCGCCATGGGCAATTCTCCCCCCGTGGCTGTGGCCCGGGTCGAGTTGGCCCTGGCACGCAGCCAGGCCGATGAGGCTGTCAGGCTGGCCCGCGACGGGTTGGCGTTGCATGCTGCCTACCGGCCGCTGGCCTATCTTCATGCCCGCGCCCTGTTACGCGCCAACCGTGCCAAGGATGCCCTGGCTTTCCTCAATGAACAGCAGCGTACCTGGCCCTCCGACGTGCATTTCCATGTCCTGCGCGCCGAGTCACATAGCGCCCTGGGACAGGCCACCGAAGCGCATCTCGCGCAGGCCGAGGCCTATGTGCTGAGCGACCGCATCGCCGCCGCCATCGAGCAGTTGCGCATGGCCCAGCGGACAGGCAAGGCCGACTTCTACACGCTCTCCATCATTGATTCCCGGCTGCGCGACCTGAGCGAAAGGCAGCGCCGGGAGTCGGCGGCTGAACTGGGCGGCAAGGCCAAATAGGCCGAGGTGCCAAGTTCTTGTTTGTGGCCGGGCATTGCGCCTATCCTCAAAGCCCCCACGGGGCCGCTGCCAATTGGCGCGGCTGCGATGATTCGTAAAGGCAAGGAGTGTGCATGCGCATCCTCAACATTGTGATGTACTGTCTGCCGGTGTTTATTTTCTGTATGCCTGTCCATGCCCAGCAAGCCGCCAAGGAAGCCACCGGCAAGGCCCTCGTCTTCGGCCAGGCCAAGGGCAACTGCCTGGCATGTCATGGCTTGCCAGGACTGGGGGCTGAATTGACTGGCAACGCTGGGCCGCCGCTGATCGCCATGCAGGCGCGCTTTCCTGACAAGAGCGTGTTACGCGCCAAGATCTGGGACGCCACCGCCACGAATCCCGCCAGCTTCATGCCGCCCTTCGGCAAGCACGGCATCCTGGACGAGGGGGAAATCGACCAGGTTGTCGAGTTCATCCATGGCTTGTGATTTCCCAGACTTTTTCCCTGAGCGCGCAATGCGGATGATCGTCGTCGCCCTGGCATGTTTCATCGTCATCACAGGCACCGCCAACGCGGGACCCGAACAGGACCGCGTAAAACTGCTGAGCCTGTACAAGAGGCAGCATCCCGACATCAAGTTCGAGCAATACGCCGATGGCGCCCTGGCCCTCGATCCGGATTCTCTGGCCCAGTTCAGGAGCATCATGGAATTCCCGCCGTTTGCCGGCGAACTGGAAAAGGGCGAAAAGCTATGGAAGGCCCCACTGCGAAGCGGAAAAACCTACGCCGACTGCCTGCCGAACGGTGGCCGCATGATCGCCGGCAATTACCCCCTGTTCGACAACACCAGGAGCAAGGTGGTGACCCTTGAGGACGTCATCAACGACTGCCGCGTGGCCAACGGCGAGGAGGCCTATGCCCCCGGCGACCCCAAGACTATGGGGGTCCTGATGACTCATGTGCGCGCCTTGTCGGACGGCATGAAGATGAATATCAAGGTGGAGGGCGAGGGCGCACTGAAGGCCTTCGAGGAGGGCAAGAAGACGTTCTATGCGCGTGCCGGCCAGCTGAACTTCTCCTGTGCCAGTTGCCATGTGGACAATGTCGGCAACCGCATGCGCGCCGAGGTGCTTTCCTTTGCCGTCGGCCAGGCTACGCACTGGCCGGTGTTTCGCGGTGGCGACCAGCTGGTCACCCTGCAGAAGCGCTACGCGGACTGCCACCTATACATGCGCCACGTGCCGGACGCCCTCGGCAGCGAACGCTACAACAATCTCGAATACTTCCATTCCTACCTGAGCAACGGTCTGACGCTGCGTGCCAACGTGTTCCGCAGATAGGCTAGTTCGATCAACCCTTCCCGGTGGGCCATCGCTACCATTTACCGGCGCGGGGTGAGCCGCAAGAATGCCGCCTGCCTCACGCCCACCCAGGAGACCCCGTCATGTCCATGAACCGCCGCGAATTCCTCCAGATCCTTGCCGCTGCCAGCGCCGCAGGCTTCGCCCTGGACAGCCGCCAGGCCCTGGCCGGCAACGCGCCCGCCAACTATTACGACCTGCCCGCTTTCGGCAACGTGTCGCTCATGCACATGACCGACTGCCATGCCCAGCTGAAGCCCATCTATTTCCGCGAGCCCAACGTCAACCTGGGCGTGGGCGAATCCGTCGGCAAGGTGCCCCACCTGGTCGGCGAACATCTCCTCAAGGCCTACAACATCAAGCCGGGTGGCATCGACGCCCACGCCTTCACCTACATCGACTTTACCGCCGCCGCCCGCACCTACGGCAAGGTAGGCGGCTTCGCCCACCTGAAGACCCTGGTGGACAAGGTCCGCGCCTCCCGTCCCGGCTCCCTGCTGCTGGACGGCGGCGATACCTGGCAAGGTTCCGCCACTGCCCTGTGGACCAACGCCCAGGACATGGTGGACGCCTGTATCGCCCTGGGCGTGGACGTCATGACGCCCCACTGGGAGATGACCTACGGCGCCCAGCGCGTGCAGGAGATCGTCAACAACGACTTCA
>Ga0233425_10003415_pt1 | contig 28829 bp, 44 predicted proteins | sample Watercolumn_Towu_2_FD_181712 | JGI IMG/M metagenome (GOLD analysis project Ga0233425, IMG submission 181712) | Freshwater microbial communities from Lake Towuti, South Sulawesi, Indonesia - Watercolumn_Towuti2014_140_MG | ecosystem: Environmental > Aquatic > Freshwater > Lake | place...
CAAGATCGTGGTGAAGCTGATCGCGCCGATCGCCATGGAGGAAGGCCTGCGCTTCGCGGTACGTGAAGGCGGCCGCACCGTCGGCGCCGGCGTGGTTTCCAAAGTAATCGAGTAAGTCCTATGTCAAAGCAGCGCATCAGAATTCGGCTGAAAGCCTTCGATCACCGATTGATCGACCAGTCCGCGACGGAAATCGTCGAAACGGCGAAGCGCACCGGTGCCCAGGTGCTCGGTCCGATTCCGCTGCCGACCAAGAAAGAGCGGTTTACCGTGCTGATCTCCCCCCACGTCAACAAGGACGCCCGGGACCAGTACGAATTGAAGACCCACAAGCGGCTGATGGACATCATCGAGCCCACGGACAAGACCGTGGACGCCCTGATGAAGCTCGACCTGGCTGCCGGTGTCGACGTTCAGATCAAGTTGAATTAACCGTTGGGTGCAGGACCATGAGATTGGGTTTAGTTGGCAGGAAGTGCGGCATGACGCGCCTATTCAAAGAGGACGGCAGCTCCGTTCCGGTTTCCGTGGTGCACGTCGAGCCGCATCGGGTGGTGAGTCTGAAGACCGTGGAACGCGACGGTTATTCGGCGATCCAGATCACCACCGGGAGCAAGAAGCGCTCCCGCATCAACAAGCCGGAGGCCGGCCAGTTTGCCAAGGCGGGCGTGGAAGCGGGCCGCGGGTTGTGGGAGTTCCGGGTCGCCGACGACGCCCTGGCACAGTTCAAGGTCGGTCAGGATTTCGGTGTGGAGACTTTTGCCGCCGGCCAGTACGTGGACGTGCAGGGCACCAGCATCGGCAAGGGTTTCGCCGGCGTGGTCAAGCGTCACCATTTCCGCACCCAGGATGCCACCCACGGCAACTCACTGTCGCATCGGGCCCCCGGCTCCATCGGCCAGAACCAGACGCCGGGGCGCGTGTTCAAGGGCAAGAAGATGGCTGGCCACCTGGGGGCGGCCACGCGTACCACGCAGAGCCTGGAGATCGCTGCCATCGACGCCGCCAAATCGGTGCTGCTGATCAAGGGTTCCATCCCCGGCGCCAAGGGCGGCGATGTGATCGTGACTCCGGGCGTCAAGAGATAATTCCGGAACGACTATGAGCGTAGAAGTCAAGGTAATCGAGAACGGCGGCAAGACCGCCTCGCTGCAGGCCAGCGAGGCGGTGTTCGGCCGGGAATTCAATGAAACCATGGTGCACCAGGTCGTAGTCGCCTATCTGGCGGCGGGCCGGGCCGGCACCAAGGCGCAGAAGTCCCGAGCCGATGTCAGCGGCGGCGGCGCCAAGCCCTGGCGCCAGAAGGGCGGCGGTCGGGCACGTGCCGGTACCACCCGCGGTCCGCTGTGGCGCACCGGTGGCGTGACTTTCGCCGCGTCGCCGCGGAACTACAAGCAGAAGGTGAACCGCAAGGTCTATCGCGGGGCGATCCGCTCCATTCTCTCGGAACTGCTGCGGCAGGACCGGCTGGTGGTGTCCGACGACGTCCTGGTCCAGGCCCCGAAGACCAAGGATCTGCTGCACAAACTCGCTTCCTTTCCGGAAGGTTCGAAGCTCATCGTCACCGACGCCATCGACAACAACCTGTTCCTGGCGGCGCGCAATCTGCCGCGGGTGCAGGTGTGCACCTCGCAGAACCTGAGCCCGGCGGCGCTGGTCGGCTGTGAGCAGGTGGTGGTAACGAAAGCGGCATTCAAGAGATTGGAGGAGTCTTTGGCATGAACAACCTGGCATTGCTGCAACTCATCCAGGCGCCCCACATCTCGGAAAAGGCCACGATGAAGACCGAGAGTGATCGCCAGTATGTCTTCCGCGTGGTGCGCAAGGCGGACAAGATGGACATCAAGAAGGCGATCGAACTGGCGTTCAGCGTCAAGGTGGAAAAGGTCAATCTGCTGAACGTCAAGGGCAAGGAAAAGCGTTTCGGGCGTTTCAAGGGCAAGCGTCCCGACTGGAAGAAAGCCTACGTCAAGCTCAAGCCCGGATTCAGCATCGAACTCGCCACGGCATAAGGGCGAACCGGTCGGGCACCAGGCAGACAATCATCACGAGTAACTATCATGGCGCTGGTTAAAGCAAAACCAACTTCGGCAGGCAGACGCTTCGTCATCCGGGTGAAGACCGAAGGTCTGCACAAGGGGACGCCCCACGGCGCCCTCACCGAAAAGAAGAGCAAGAGCGCGGGGCGCAACAACGCCGGCCGGGTCACCACTCGCCACAAGGGGGGCGGCCACAAGCAGCTCTACCGGGTCATCGACTTCAAGCGCGACAAGACCGGAATCCCGGGCAGCATCGAGCGGATCGAATACGATCCCAACCGCAGCGCCCACATCGCCTTGGTCTTGTATGCCGATGGCGAGCGGCGCTACGTGATCGCGCCGAAGTCGGCGGCCGTCGGCCAGGAAATCGTCTCCGCCGATTTCGCTCCGATCAAGAGCGGCAATACGCTGCCACTGCGCAACATCCCGGTGGGTGCCCTGATCCACTGTGTGGAATTGCAGCCCGGCCGCGGCGCGCAAATCGCCCGTAGCGCCGGCAGTTCGGTGCAGTTGGTCGCGAAGGAAGGAGCCTATGTGACGCTGCGGCTTCGTTCCGGCGAAATGCGCAAGGTTCTCGCTGATTGCAAGGCGACCATCGGCGAAGTGTCGAACCCCGAACACAACCTGGTTTCTCTCGGCAAGGCGGGCGCCAAGCGCTGGCGCGGGGTGCGCCCGACGGTGCGCGGGGTGGCCATGAATCCGGTCGATCACCCCCACGGCGGCGGCGAGGGGCGGACCTCCGGCGGCCGCCATCCGGTTACCCCTTGGGGTGTCCCCACCAAGGGCTACAAGACCCGGAAGAACAAGCGGACCAATCACCTGATTGTCCGGAAACGCGGTAAATAGTTTTTGAGGATATCGACGTGCCCCGTTCAGTGAAAAAAGGTCCCTTCATCGACCATCACCTGCTCAAGAAGGTCCAGGACGGCGCTGCCTCCGGCAGCAAGAAGCCGATCAAGACCTGGTCCCGGCGCTCCATGATCATCCCCGAGATGATCGGGTTGACCCTGGCCGTGCACAACGGCAAGCAACACGTGCCGGTTCTGGTTTCGGACAACATGATTGGTCACAAGCTCGGTGAGTTCGCCCCGACGCGGACCTACAAGGGACACCAGGCCGACAAGAAATCGAAATAAGCGATCGGAGAACAACGGTGGAAACTTCCGCAACCCTCACGAACTCCCGTATCTCGGCGCAAAAGTGCCGCCTGGTGGCCGATCAGGTGAGGGGGTTACACGTGTCGAAAGCCCTCGATCTGCTGGCGTTCAGCGACAAGAAAGGCGCGGCGCTGGTCAAGAAGGCGCTCGAGTCCGCGATCGCCAATGCCGAGCACAATGCCGGCGCAGATGTCGACGAACTGAAGGTCAGCACCATCTTCGTCAACGAGGGACCGACCATGAAGCGCATGAAAGCGCGGGCAAAAGGCCGTGGGAATCGCATCATGCGCAGAACATGCCATATCACTGTTAAAGTCACCGAGAACAAGTAAGGGCGGCGCTCATGGGACAAAAGGTTCATCCAACCGGAATTCGGCTTGGCTACATCAAAGACTGGACTTCCAGATGGTACGCGGATACCAAGCATTATCCGCAGTATCTCTACAACGATCTGAAGACCCGCGAGTTTCTCAAGAAGAAGCTGGCGCACGCGTCGATCAGCCGGATTCAGATCAACCGCCCGGCCAACAACGCCAACATCGTCATCCACACGGCCCGCCCCGGCCTGGTGATCGGCAAGAAGGGCGAGGACATCGATGCGCTGCGGCGGGAGCTGTCGGCCATGTTGGGCGTGCCGGTGCAGCTGAACGTCGAGGAGGTCCGCAAGCCGGAACTGGACGCTCAGTTGGTCGCCGAGGGGGTGGCCCAGCAGTTGGAAAAACGCATCATGTTCCGCCGCGCCATGAAGCGTGCCGTGCAGAACACCCTGAGGCTCGGGGCGGAGGGCATCAAGATCAATGTCGCCGGACGCCTCAACGGCGCCGAGATCGCCCGCAGCGAGTGGTACCGGGAAGGGCGGGTGCCGCTGCATACTTTCCGTGCCGACATCGACTACGGCTTTGCCGAAGCCAAGACCACCTACGGGGTCATCGGTGTCAAGGTCTGGATTTTCAAGGGCGAAGTCTTCGTCGATTCGGCCGCCTCGGGCAAGTCCGGCGCGGGTCAGGATCAGTAAGCGTTAGGGCCGGAATCATGTTGCAACCGAAGAGAACCAAATATCGCAAGCAGATGAAGGGCGACAACCGGGGCTTGGCTCACGCCGGGAGCAAAGTCAGCTTCGGCGAGTTCGGCCTCAAGTCCATCGATCGTGGCCGGCTGACGGCGCGCCAGATCGAGTCCGCCCGCCGTACCATCAGCCGCCACGTCAAGCGCGGCGGCAAGCTCTGGATCCGGGTGTTTCCCGACAAGCCGATTTCCAAGAAGCCCCTGGAAGTGCGGATGGGCAGCGGCAAGGGCAGCGTCGAGTACTGGATCGCCCAGATCAAGCCGGGCACCATGCTGTACGAGCTGGAAGGAGTATCCGAGGATCTGGCGCGCGAGGCCTTCCGGCTGGCCGCCGCCAAGCTACCGATCAAGACCACATTTGCGCAACGCACGGTGCTGTGATGAAAGCCAGTGAATTACGAGCCAAGAGCGCGCCGGAATTGAAGGAATTGGCGGAGGGGCTGATCCGGGAGCGATTCAACCTGCAGATGCAGAAGGCCATGGGCCAGTTGGCGAAACCCGATCGAATCAGGCAGGTTCGCCGTGATGTGGCGCGAATTAATCTGGTCTTAGCCGAAAAAGAGTCAAGTCGATGAGCAGCGAAGTCAAACCCGGCAGCACCATGACTGGAAAGGTGGTCAGCACCAAGATGCAGAAGACCGTCAGTGTCCTGGTGGAGCGCCTGGTGCGCCACCCGGTCTACGGCAAGTACGTGAAGCGGTCCACCAAGCTGATGGCGCACGATGAGAACGGCGAGTGCCGCGAGGGCGACATCGTCGAGATTCGTAGTTGCCGGCCCTTGTCCAAGAACAAGGTCTGGACGCTGCACCGCATCGTGACCCGGGCCGGTTAAGCGCGGTGATGATACGGCGGCTTAACGAGCAAAGAGGCGAATCATGATTCAAATGCAAACCTGCCTGAACATTGCGGACAATTCCGGCGCCCGCAAAGTCATGTGCATCAAGGTGCTGGGCGGCTCTCACCGGCGCTATGCGGGAATCGGGGACATCATCAAGGTGAGCGTGAAAGACGCCATCCCGCGTGGTCGCGTGAAAAAAGGAGAGGTCTACAACGCCGTAGTGGTCCGGACCCGCAAAGGTGTACGGCGTGCGGACGGCTCGGTGGTACGGTTCGACAGCAACGCTGCGGTCCTCCTCAACAACCAATATCAGCCCCTGGGAACTCGCATCTTCGGGCCGGTCACGCGCGAACTGCGTTCGGAACGGTTCATGAAGATCATCTCCCTGGCGCCGGAAGTTCTTTAGCAGGAAATCGCAATGCGCAAGATACGAAAAGGCGACCATGTCATCGTCATCGCCGGTCGCGACAAGGGCAAACGGGGCACCGTCCTGACGGTGAAGGACGACAATACCGTCGTCGTCGAGGGTATCAACATGGTGAAAAAGCACCAGAAGCCGATACCGGCCAAGGGGGTTACCGGCGGCATCGTCGACAAGACAATGCCCATCGCGGTATCGAATGTCGCGATTTTCAATCCGGCGATCAACAAGGGTGACCGGGTCGGGTTCAGATTGCTGGCCGACGGCCGTAAAGTCAGGTTTTTCAAGTCGACCAACGACGTGGTCGACGCGTAACAGAGGTTATTCGGGCCATGGCCAGATTAAGATCCCTTTACCAGGAAACGATCGTCCCGCAACTGCAGTCGCGGTTTGGCTACAAATCGGTGATGCAGGTGCCACGAATCGAGAAAATCACCCTCAACATGGGGGTCGGCGAAGCTGCCGCGGACAAGAAGATTCTGCAGGCGGCGGTGGAGGACCTCCAGGCGATCTCGGGGCAGAAGCCGATCGTGACCTACGCCCGCAAGTCGGTGGCGGGCTTCAAGATCCGCGAGGGCATGGCGATCGGATGCAAAGTCACGCTACGCCGTGATAGAATGTATGAATTTTTGGATCGTCTGATCTCCGTTGCCATCCCGCGCATCCGGGATTTCCGTGGACTCAATCCGCGAGCCTTCGATGGCCGCGGGAACTATTCCATGGGGGTCAAGGAACAGATCATCTTCCCGGAAATCGACTACGACAAGATCGATGCGATCCGCGGCATGGACATCACGGTGACCACCACGGCAGGCAGCGACGCCGAAGCGAAAGCGCTGCTGGAACAGTTCAAGTTTCCTTTCCGAAATTAGAGTATCGTCCATGGCCAAGACATCCATGATCGCCCGGGAAAAAAAGCGGGCCAAGCTCATCGCAAAGTATTTCAAGATTCGTGAAGAGTTGCGCGCCATTGTCAATTCCCAGACCGCGAGCGATCAGGAGAAAGCCGACGCACAGTTGAGGTTGCAGCGGCTTCCGCGGGATTCGGCGGCAGTTCGTGGACATAACCGCTGTGGACTTACCGGACGCCCCCACGGCTATTACCGGAAGTTCGGATTGGGGCGGAACAAGTTGCGGGAGTCGGTCATGCGCGGCGATGTCCCCGGTGTTGTGAAGGCAAGTTGGTGAACCTTCCCAGCCTCCGACCGGCACGCGATTCGATCGGTGCAGGTTGCGGCGCGTTATCTATTAGTTTGAGTCGGATGAGCCGGATATGAGTACTAGTGATCCAGTGGCGGACCTCTGTGTCAGGATAATGAATGCGCAGGCCGCAGGAAAAGCGGAGGCGCGGATGCCTTCGTCCAAGCTGAAGGCAGCGATTGCCAGCGTGCTGAAGGAAGAAGGATACATCGGCGATTGCGGGGTCGTGGAAAACGCCGCCGGTTTGCCGGAGCTGGTCATCCAGATCAAGTACTTCCAGGGGTTGCCGGTTATCGAGTCCTTGAGCCGCGTGAGCAAGCCGGGGCGCCGGATCTACCGCGGGCACGCCAAGCTGCCCAAGGTTCTCGGGGGTTTGGGGGTTGCCATCGTTTCCACGTCCAAGGGCGTCATGTCCGACAAGAAGGCGCGGACCATCGGCGAAGGCGGCGAAGTTCTGTGTCTGGTGGCCTAACCGGACCATCGAGATTTCGAGGTTGAAATGTCCAGAGTAGCGAAAAATCCGGTTGTGCTCCCTACTGGCGTGCAGGCCGCCGTCGATGGGGGGGTGCTGACCGTCAAGGGGGCGAAGGGGTCGCTTTCCTACCGGGTACACAGCCAGGTCGCCATTGACCTGGAAGGCAAGTCGATCAAGGTTAAGCCGGTGAATACCGACAAGAATGCCGACGCCCAAGCCGGAACCACCCGCGCCAACATCCAGAACATGGTGACCGGTGTCCACGAAGGGTATCAGATCAAGTTGGCGTTGGTCGGGGTCGGCTACCGCGCTGCGGCTAAGGGGGATGTACTGAGCCTGACCCTCGGCTTTTCCCACCCGGTGGAGTTCACTGCACCGGAAGGGATCAGTATAGAAACGCCGTCGCAGACCGACATTCTGGTGACAGGCTGCGACAAGCAGTTGGTGGGGCAGGTCGCCGCCAACATCCGCAAGTTCCGGCCGCCGGAGCCGTACAAAGGGAAAGGAGTCCGGTATGCGGACGAGGTGATCATCCGCAAAGAGACGAAGAAGAAGTAGCAGGCAGGTCAGAGCAATGAACAAGAAACAGGAACGGGCCCGCAGAGGCAAGAAGACGCGGCAGTTGATCCGACAACTCGGAGCCGAACGGCTCAGTGTCCATCGAACCCCGCGCCACATTTACGCCCAGGTTTATTCCAGCGACGGTTCCCGGGTTTTGGCGGCTGCCTCCACCACCGAAAAGCAGTTCCGGCAAAGCGCCGACGGCACAGGCAATGTCGCCGCCGCGACCCTGATCGGAAAGGCTATCGCCGAGCGTGCTCTGGCGGCGGGCGTTACCAAGGTGGCGTTTGACCGTTCCGGATTCAAATACCACGGGCGTGTGCGCGCGCTCGCGGAAGCCGCCCGCGAGGCGGGACTCACTATTTAAGGGTTGACCATGGCTAATCTTTCTACCGCTGGCGGCAATAGCGCCGATTCGCTGAACGAAAAGCTGGTGGCCGTGCGCCGTGTCGCCAAGGTCGTAAAGGGCGGTCGGCAGTTCGGTTTTACCGCGCTGACCGTGGTGGGCGACGGCGCCGGCCGCGTCGGCTACGGCCTATGCAAGGCCCGGGAAGTTCCGGTAGCAATTCAAAAGTCGATGGAACAGGCGCGCAAGAACATGCGCCGGGTGCGGCTGAACGGCGGAACGCTGCACTACTCGGTCACGGCCGAGGCGGGCGCCGCCAAGGTCATCATGCAGCCGGCGTCGGAAGGAACCGGCATCATCGCCGGCGGAGCGATGCGTGCCGTTTTCGAGGTGGTCGGAGTCCACAACGTCCTGGCGAAGTGCATCGGCACGAACAACCCGATCAACGTCGTCCGCGCGACCATCAAGGGCTTGGCGGACATGAAGGATCCCAAGTACATCGCGGCTAAGCGCGGCAAGTCCCCGGCAGAACTATAAGAATCGGTGTTCTGATGAGTGCGAAAACCTTACGCATCAAGCAAACCAAGAGTTCCAACGGACGCCTGGCTGCCCACAAGGCTTGCCTGCGTGGACTGGGCCTGCGCCGCATCGGCGACGTCGTCGTACGGGAGGATACTCCTGAAGTTCGCGGCATGGTGGCCCGAGTTTTCTACATGGTCTCGATGGAGCAAATCTAACAATGTACCTGAACACCATCAAATCGAACCCCGGAGCGAGAAAGCCGCGGGTTCGGGTCGGGCGCGGAATCGGATCGACCCTGGGCAAGACCTGCGGGCGCGGACACAAGGGCCAGCACGCGCGCGCCGGCGGATTCCACAAGGTCGGCTTCGAGGGCGGCCAGATGCCGCTGCAGCGGCGCCTGCCGAAGGTCGGCTTCAAATCGCGCAAGAAGGCGCTGGTGGCTGAAGTGGGCTCCCGCGAATTGGCGAGGCTGTCCACCCGCGAGATTACCAGGGAGGTATTGATCGGTGCCGGATTGGTGGCCAGAAACGCCAAGATCATCAAGATTGTCCTCAATGGTCCGGTGGCGAGCCCGCTTACAGTCAAGGGATTGGGGGTCACGGCGGGCGCAAAGGCTGAGATCGAGAGCAAAGGCGGCAGCGTCGAGGTTTAAGTGAGTACCCCCAACGCCCTTCTGTCCGATCGATTCGGGCGACTGACGGAGCTGCGGCAGCGGCTCTTTTTCGTTCTCGGGGCGCTCTTCGTGTTCCGGGTCGGTGCCCATATTCCGATTCCGGGGGTGGACCCCCGCGCTCTGGCCGACATGTTCCGGCAGCAGGGCGGGGCGATTTTCGACATGGTCAACATGTTCTCGGGCGGCTCGTTGAAACGCCTGAGTATTTTTGCTCTGGGTATCATGCCCTACATTTCGGCGTCGATCATTCTCCAACTCATGACGGTGGTGGTTCCGGCGCTGGAGGCCATCAAGAAGGAAGGCGAGTCGGGGCGGCGCAAGATCAACCAATTCACACGCTACGCGACGGTGGCATTGGCTACGTTCCAGTCGACCGGCGTGGCGCTGGCTCTGCAGAACCAGACCGCCGGCGGCATCCCGGTGGTGATCAGCCCGGGCTGGCATTTCGTCTTCATCACCTGCGTGTCGCTGGTTGGCGGCACCATCTTCCTAATGTGGCTTGGCGAGCAGATTACGGAACGAGGCATCGGCAACGGCATTTCCATCATCATCTTTTCCGGTATTGTGGCCGGATTGCCCGCCGCCGTCGGAGGAACCTTGGAGCTTGCCCGGACTGGCGAGATGAGCGCGATCTCCATCATCCTGCTGTTCCTGATCGCAATCTCGGTGACGGCGATCGTGGTGTTCGTGGAGAAAGGGCAGCGCCGGATCACCATCAATTACGCCAAGCGCCAGGAAGGGCGCCGGATGTACGCGGCGCAGAAGAGTTTTCTGCCGCTCAAACTGAATATGTCGGGCGTCATACCGCCGATTTTCGCATCCAGCATCATTCTGTTCCCGGCCACCGTAGCCGGCTGGTTCGGGAACAACGAGAATCTCGGCTGGCTTCAGGACATCGCGACCACGTTGTCGCCCGGGCAACCGCTCTACGTGATATGCTATACGGCCGCCATCATCTTCTTCTGTTTTTTTTACGCCGCGCTGGTCTTCAACTCGCAGGAGACCGCGGAAAATTTGAAGAAGTCGGGCGCATTTATCCCGGGGGTTCGGCCCGGTTTGAATACGGCCGCCTATATCGATTCGGTGATGACGAAGCTTACCCTAGCCGGGGCGATTTACATCAGCCTGGTCTGTCTGCTGCCGGAGTTCCTGATCGTATACTGGAATGTTCCGTTCTATTTCGGCGGAACCTCGCTATTGATCATCGTCGTCGTCGTGATGGACTTCATGTCGCAGATTCAGACATACATCATCTCCCATCAATACGAAGGGATCATGAAGAAGTCGAACATCGGGGTAACCCGGTCGTAATCGCTTAATCTAGGTTGGAGCACACAATGAAAGTTAGAGCGTCGGTGAAGCGGATCTGCCGCAACTGCAAGATCCTCAAGCGTCGCGGTACGGTGCGGGTCATCTGCAAAGATGCCCGTCATAAGCAGCGGCAGGGCTGATTCCGGTGACAGGCTGTGCTTTGATCGTTACCGCAACGATGGTTTTGAGGACTCGCTAAATGGCTCGAATTGCTGGAGTAAACATACCCGACCACAAACATATTGTGATTTCCCTGACCTCCATTTACGGAATCGGGCCGACGCGGGCCCGAGCGATCTGTTCGGCCGTGGGGGTACCTTCTGCTACCAGGGTGAAGGATGTTTCCGAGGACGCCATGGAGCGCGTTCGGGAGGAGGTCGGGAAATTCATTGTGGAAGGTGATCTGCGTCGTGAAACCGCGATGAACATCAAGCGCCTCATGGATTTGGGTTGTTATCGCGGCTTGCGGCACCGCCGGGGATTGCCGGTTCGGGGCCAGCGGACGCGTACCAACGCGAGGACGCGGAAAGGCCCGCGGCGGCCCATTCGGAAATAGCATTTTTGGTTACTGAGAACAATCGCCATGGCTGCTAGCAATCGTCCCAACAAGAGAATCAAGCGCGACGTATCCGACGGGATCGTGTATATCAGCGCATCGTTCAACAATACCATCATCACCATCACCGATCGCAAGGGCAATGCCCTGGCATGGTCCACGGCAGGGGCCTCCGGTTTCCGTGGATCCCGGAAGAGCACTCCGTTTGCCGCCCAGGTAGCAGCCGAGAAGGCCGGTCTGGTGGCCAAGGAGTACGGAATGAAGAACGTGGATGTGCGAATCAAGGGGCCGGGGCCCGGACGGGAATCGGCGGTACGTTCGCTGAACAACCTTGGTTTCAAGATCACCAACATCATTGACGACACTCCGATTCCGCACAACGGGTGTCGCCCGCCAAAGCGGCGTCGCGTTTAATTGACGAGGGTTTTATTGTATGGCTAGATACCTTGGACCCAAGTGCAAGCTGAGTCGCCGGGAAGGCACCGATCTTTTCCTCAAGGCCCGCGGCAAGACTCTGGACGGGAAGTGCAAGCTGGACCAGCAACCCGGCCAGCATGGCGCAAAAAAAGGGCGGTTGAGCGACTATGCCGCACAGCTTCGGGAAAAGCAGAAGATGCGGCGGATCTATGGCATCCTGGAACGCCAGTTCCGCAACTACTATGCGATCGCCGCGCAGCGCAAGGGCTCAACCGGTGAGAACCTATTCGAGCTCTTGGAGTCGCGTCTGGATAACGTAGTCTACCGCATGGGATTCGCCGCAACCCGGGCCGAGGCGCGCCAACTGGTGGGGCATAAGTCCATTCTGGTGAATTCGAGGATCGTCAACATCCCCTCCTACCAGGTCCAGGCGGGAGATGTGGTCAGCGTGCGTGACAAGGCGCGCGAACAACTGCGTATCAAGGACGCGATCCAGGTCGCCGAGCAATATGGCTTTCCAGCGTGGGTGGACGTGGACCCGAAGAAGCTGACCGGCCTATTCCGAAATGCGCCGGAACGCAGCGAGTTGGGAACCGACATCCGCGAACAGCTGGTGGTCGAGCTTTATTCCAAATAGCGGAAGGGTCGTTTTGATGCAGAGTTTTCTGGAAGATCTAGTTGAACCCAAGGGGGTGGAAGTTCAAGCCGTCGAGGCGACTTCTGCCCGTATCGTCATCGAACCGCTGGAGCGCGGCTTTGGACACACCCTCGGCAACGCCCTGCGTCGGGTGTTGCTGTCGGCCATTCCGGGATGTGCAGTCACCGAGGTGATGATCGAGGGCGTGCTGCACGAGTATTCGGCCATCGACGGGGTTCAGGAAGATGTCATCGACATTCTCCTGAATCTCAAGAACCTGGCGATCCGGATCGTCCACGGCCGTTCGGCTTCGCTGCGTCTGAGCAAGAGCGGGCCGGGCCAGGTATTCGCGCGGGACATCGAACTTAGCCACGATGTCGAAATTTTGAATCCGGACTTGGTCCTCGTCAATCTCACCGACACCGGCAGCATCGATATGACGCTGAAGGTTCAGAAGGGACGCGGATATCAGCCGGTGAGCCAGCGTCTCAGCGCAGGTGTCGATTCTCCCATCGGCACGTTGCATGTCGATGCTTCCTTCAGCCCCATCAAGAAGGTTTCGTACGTGGTGGAGAGCGCACGGGTCGAGCAGCGCACCGATCTGGACAAGCTCATCATCGACATCGAGACCAACGGCACGGTCGATCCGGAGGAAGCCGTCAAACACGCGGCGCTAATCCTCAACAAGCATCTGGTGATGCTGGTTGATCTGCCGCAGGATGCGATCCTGAAGGATGCGGGAGGTGTTCCCGGTCAGAAGGTCGACCCGCTACTGCTGCGTCCGGTGGACGATTTGGAGCTGACCGTGCGGTCGGCGAACTGCCTGAAGGCAGAGAACATTTTCCTGATCGGTGACCTGATCCAGCGAACAGAAGTGGACCTGTTGAAGACGCCCAATCTGGGCAAGAAGTCCTTGACGGAAATCAAGGACGTCCTGGCGTCGAAGGGTTTGTCGCTGGGGATGCGGCTGGAGAACTGGCCGCTGGAAGGTCAAAAGAGATAATTCATTTATCAAGAGAATTCAGTTTGGGATCACGCTATGCGGCATCGTAACTCTGGCAGAAAGTTCAACATCACCGGCAGCCACAGGCGCGCCCTGTTTCGCAATCTGACGATTGCCTTGGTTCGGGAAGGAATCATCAAGACCACCCTGCCGAAGGCCAAGGAGATGCGGAGTTTTGCGGAGCCGCTCATCACCCTGGCAAAGCAGGATACTCTGGCGGCCAAGCGGCTCGCGTTCAACCGGTTGCGGGACCGCGACACGGTGGTGAAGCTGTTTGCCGAAATCGGCCCGCGCTGCGCCGCGCGACAAGGGGGATATCTGCGGGTCGTCAAGTGCGGTTTCCGGGCCGGGGATAACGCACCGATGGCCTACGTTGCTCTGGTTGATTAGGGGATTCTGCTGCCACCGGAAAGCACTTTCGGTGGACGGCCGTTCGCCGCCGACGAAATCTAGGAGTCTGTCGGACTTTCCGAAAAAAGTGCAGGGATGAGCACATCTTGCTCCATATCGGCGTTTCTACGTGAATTCTGGGGCCATTCGATGTCGATGAAGCACCGATTATTCGCGTACGAGCGCCTCGTTCGGCTAAGTCCGACAAGCTCCTAGGATGGATTTTCAGCCGGCGTTTGCCCCGTCGCCGTTCCTGGCACGGCTCAGCGGGATGGTGGGGGGTTCCGACAGCCGGAACCATGCGGCCATGGTGTTCAATTCCGCTGAAACCAGGGCAAGTTGCGAGGCCGACTGGTTGATCTGCTCCGTCGCCATGGAGGACCCCTTGGCGATGTTCGAAATGGCTTCCATGTTCTTGGTCACCTGATCGGTTGTGGCCGATTGCTGCTCGGTCGCAGCAGCAATGCGCTGCACCATGTCGAAGGCGTTTATGGAGGCGGCGACGATCGCATCCATGAAGTGACTGGCATCGGCGATCAGGCTTACGCCTTATCTCGACCTCCTCAGTCCCCTTCCGCATCGCGCTGACGGAGTCCGCCGCAGCTTGCTGAATGCCTTCGATGCGCTGCGCGATGTCCTTGGTCGCTTGGGCTGTGCGTGCTGCCAGTTTGCGGACTTCGTCGGCGACGACGGCAAAGCCACGGCCTTGCTCGCCAGCCCGCGCCGCCTCAATGGCGGCATTCAACGCCAGCAAATTGGTCTGTTCCGCTATGCCGTTGATGACGGCGACAATTTCACCAATTTGTGCGGAACTCTTGCCGAGTTCTTGGATGATGCGGGCGGCGTTCTGCACGTTGCCAGCGATACGCCCCATGTCCTCTGCGGCGAGATCTACGATCTCCTTCCCCTTGGCGGCCTGGTCCGAAGCTACGCTGGCTGCGTCGGCGGCGCTGGCTGCGTTACGCGACATGTCGAGTATGGTCTGAGAGACCTCCGTCATCGCGGTCGCCGCCTGATCGGTTTGCAGGGAAAGTTTGCCGACGTCGGTGCTCATGGACCCGGAAGTGGCCGATAACTCCTCCGAACTGGTTGCCACGGTCGCCGTCGTCGATTTGATGCTTTCGACAACATCCCGCAGCTTGGAGATCATTCGATTGAAGCTGGCGGACATTTCACCGATTTCATCGCTTGAGTCGATCGCTACGGTGGTGGGCAAGTCTCCTTCGGCCGCGTTTCTTGCGGCTCCGTGGACGCGCCGCACGGGGGCCAATTTGAGTGGTGACGAAATAGCCGAATGCTGCGGTCACGGTGGTAATGCAGAGGCTGATGACCAATAGCACGGCGAGGCGGGTCTTGGCTATCTCATCGGCATCCTGGGTGATCTGCTGGTAGTTGGCGTTGGCGGATCGGGTCAGCTTGTCGACCGCATTCCGGTGAGCCTCGTAACTGCTGCGCAGACTGCCGAACGCCAAGTCGCCGGCATGCGCCGGGTCCAACGCGCGAAAGGAAGGAAAATACTGGCTTTCGGCGAGTTCAAAAAAGGCCTTGGCCGATGGGTAGACTTCCGACAGCAGTTCGGTGCGGAGCAATCCCTCCGGTAGGCGTTCGGTCCAAAATGCGGAACGGTCTTGGAATTCCTTCTTCAGTCGGCGAAAGCGGTTTTCGAGGGCGTCCAGCTGGGAGGGATCGCGCGTGTCGCGCTTGCCTCCAGCACGGTCACATAGGATTCGATGATGTAGACCGGTAGCGGGAGGATGTCGGCGATCAGATCCTTGCCGTCGATGATCCGGTCGTAAAGCGGACTCCGGATCGCTAGGGTGTTGAAGGTGCTCTGGAAGGCAAGTCCGAACAGCACCAGCCCCAATACGGATACCAGGACCAAAAGGGACAGCTTCGTGGAAAGCTTGAGTGACTTCATGGTCGCAACTCCAGGCATCCGCAACCGCTGGGACGGGCAGGCTTCGCAGGGGCATGCATCGTGCTGCGTTTCCCCGGAAAAGGAGTCTAGCGGAAAATGAGGCGGCCAGGGGGCGCGGCTTCGCCAAGACGAGAGGGAGGTGGCGCCGTCCCCTCCTTTGGATCTTCATGGGAAAGGGAGGACGAAACGCAGTCGGCAGGTCGTGAATATCTTGGGGATCATGGCGTTTCGACGGCCTCCTGCCGAGGAAGCGTCGCACAAAAAAACAAGGCCCGGCCGGGATTCCCCGGCAGGGCCTCATCCATTTCCGAGCCAGAGACTGGCTCTTGGAAATTACTTTCTCATGCCGTGGCGGAAGCCCCGATCCAGCTTTTCGTTGATCTGGTCGGCCAGCTGAGCGGCCCGGCGCGCGTTGGCGTCAGCGCTAGCTGCCTTGGCTTCCGCTTCCTTCGCGGCGTTGGCCGCGTCGTCGGCAGTCGTCTTCACAGAAGCTAGATCAGCCTTCACGCTGTCGATTTGGGATTGCAGGTTGTTAACATCACCCTTGGTTGCACAACCAACGGTCAGGGTAGCAGCCGCGAGAACAGCAGCGAACTTGATAGCTTTCATCATACGCGTGTTTCCTTATTTTCGATCAAAGATTGCACAAAACCATCCGTTCAAAACGAATGGACGGAGCCCGAAGCGTAGTTTGCCTTGAAAGCAACCAGCTTTCCAGCATTATTTTAAAACGAGTCAACGGATGACTACCAGCGTTCCCTTGCGAATCCAATGGCCGAGCCGGTCAATTTGTTCGTTGGTCATGGCGATGCATCCCCGCGTCCAATTGAATTCCTCATGGATCTCAAGGCTGCCGCTGCCGAGGCCGTGAATGCCGATCTGGCCGCCCAGCGGCGTGTTCTGAGGCGGAACTTCGTCGCCCAGGATTGCCTGCATGATGGAACGAAGGGTGTGTTCGCCGATGAGGCCGTTGCGGTACGCGCGTTTGGCGTCGTCGAGATTGGGGTAGGTCAGACCGAAAAAACGGCGGAACCGACTATTCTCATTAACCCAGCCGATACGATATTCGCCCAGCGGAGTCTTGTTGTCGTCGCGAACCTTGTCCGGGCCGCTGCCCTTGCGTCCAATCGCCACATTGGTAAACACTTCCTTTTGATTCTGCCCTTCCATTACCTTGAGCAGGCGCCGATCGGTTTCGACCAACAGCCAGATCGGGTCATCCTTGTAAGCCCATGTCGAAGGGCTGGGCAACAGCAAGGAAACGAGCAGGATGTGGCGGAATCTCAATGCGGTCTCCTCAGGTAACACCGGATGTTGGCGATAACTTATTATAAGATAAAATAAATAGCCCCCCTCGAGTCAATAGCCCATTACCATGAAAATCGAAACCCGCAAGACCACTCCATTTCAGGACCAAAAGCCGGGAACGTCTGGCCTCAGGAAGAAGGTATCCGTCTTCCAGCAAGCCAACTACCTGGAAAATTTCGTGCAGTCGGTCCTGGACGTCCTCGGTGATGTCAGCGGCAAGACGCTCGTGCTGGGAGGGGACGGGCGCTATTTCAACCAGCCGGCATTGCAGGTCATCGTGAAAATCGCCGCCGCCAATCGCGTGACCCGTTTGTTGATCGGACAGGACGGTCTGCTGTCGACCCCAGCGGTTTCCTGCGTCATCCGCAAGTACGGGGCTCACGGGGGGTTTGTCCTGTCGGCGAGTCACAATCCGGGCGGACCGCAGGAGGACTTCGGCATCAAGTACAACGTGACCAATGGCGGTCCGGCGCCGGAAGCCTTCACCAACGCGGTGTTTGCCCGAACCCGGGAAATCGTCGAATACCGCATCGCCGATCTGCCCCATATTGATCTCCGAGAAGTTGGCGTGCGGGTGTTCGATGCATTGCGGGTGGAGATTATCGATCCAGTGGCGGATTACGCCGAACTCATGGGGCATCTGTTCGATTTCCGGCTGATTTCCTCGGCTTTGAAATCCGGCTCGATCACCTTGTGTTTTGATGCCATGCACGCGGTTACCGGCCCCTACGCACGGCGGATCCTGGAGGAGTCGCTGGGGGCTGTGTCCGGTACCGTGATCAACGGAATTCCGCTGGAAGATTTCGGCGGCGGCCATCCCGACCCCAATCTCGCGCATGCCCACGAGCTGGCCGAGCGGATGATGGGCACGCGAGCGCCGCTGCTCGGCGCCGCGTCGGACGGCGACGGCGACCGCAACATGATCATGGGAGAACACTTTTTCGTTACCCCCAGCGATAGCCTCGCGGTGATGGCGGCCAACGCCCATCTGTTGCCCGGCTATCGGAACGGTTTGCGCGGTGTGGCCCGCTCTATGCCGACCAGTCAAGCCGTGGATCGGGTGGCCCGGGCGATGGGCATCGATTGTTATGAGACCCCAACCGGCTGGAAGTTTTTCGGCAACTTGCTGGATGCGCACAAGATCACCCTATGTGGGGAGGAAAGTTTCGGGACCGGGTCCGATCACGTTCGGGAAAAGGACGGTCTGTGGGCGGTCCTGTTCTGGCTGAACCTGGTCGCAATCCGCAAGCAATCGGTGGCCGAAATCGTTCGTGATCATTGGCGCCGTTTCGGGCGAGACTTCTACTCGCGGCACGACTACGAAAACGTCGCCGGCAGCATCGCCGAAAGAATCATGGCGGACCTGGCCGCCAGCCTGCCGGGATTGCCGGGTCAAAGCTTTGGTCCTTATCAGGTCAGCTATGCCGATGATTTCTGCTACAGCGATCCCGTCGACGGCAGCATCAGCGAGCACCAGGGGATCCGCATCGGCTTCGAAAATGGTTCGCGGATGGTCTTCCGGCTGTCCGGAACCGGTACCCAGGGAGCGACGATCCGCATCTACCTAGAGCGTTACGAGCGCGATCCCCAGCACCACGGACAGGACCCGCAATCCGCACTCGCGGATCTGATTCAGCTGGCCGAGGACTTGAGCGGGCTCAAGCGGCTCAGCGGCATGTCGCAGCCGACGGTGATCACCTAGGTGTCTGTCGGACTTAGGCGAACGAGGCGCTCGTACGCGAATAATCGGTGCTTCATCGACATCGAATGGCCCCCGAATTCACGTAGAAACGCCGATATGGACCAAGATGTGTTCATCCCGGCACATTTTTCGGAAAGTCCGACAGACTCCTAGCGCCGGGGGTACACCGCTTTGGTCATGGCGGAAGAGCGCGCCACCACCGGCAACGGGAGGCTACGGACTTGGTTCGCCAACGGGCGATCATGTTGTCCGGCGGCGTCGGAGAATTTGGGGATGGATGATGCCGACGCCCCGCTAGCGGGGTGCCGGAATGCCCCCGGCGAAGATCTGCAATGGGGACCACGCCACATCCCGGCCAGGATGGTCTGTCTAAAGTGATGGGTGGCGTGGACCGAGACAGGGTGTAAGAAAAATGTCCATTTCGCAACTGCCGTTTGAGCCCAATGAAGCCTCTGTGGACGCGTGGCTGGCTTCCTTGCCGCCGCATCCCGGGGAGGCGTGTCGCGTTCTCAACGAGGCTCTGCTTCCGCTGTTGCAGTCTTCGTTGGAGGCGGACTTCCGTCTTGTGGCACTGGAAAAACTGCGACCGGTGTTGTTCGTTCAGAGCCATCGTCTGCTCCAGTCCTGCGCGGCGCAATCCCTCGCCCAGGACGAGAAGGTCCGCAAGCTTGCGCGTTTGTGTGTGCAGTTTCCCAATGAGCTGGGCAAGGCGTATCTGGCATTGGCGCAGGCGGCCGCCGAGAGCATCGATCCCGACGATGAGCGCTGTGCCCTCATCGTGTATGAGGCGCTGAGCTGTTTCGATCTCTATTCGCTGCGGCTTGCGCAGACTTTCGAGCCGCCTTCCAGGTCTTTTTGGGGAAGGATTTGCATGCTGTTTGCGTTGGCGGAAACCATGGCGAAACTGGATTGGCGACCGCAACCGAGCTACCCGCCGAGCCCGAGCCGGCTGACCGTGCAGGCCCTGTTCTGCCGGATTCTCCTGTTTCGGCGGATGGCGCCGAACCAACTGCCGCAGGCTCAGATCCAGCGTGTGCACGACTTGCTGGGAAGTCTCGCCGACCTCGTCGAAATCGGCCGGATGCCGGTCCAGCAGGGCAGGGCTGCAGAATTACGCCTGGACCTTGATGCCCCCGCGGAACCGCAGCCCTTCGATCCCGCGGAAGTGCCCGCCAGCAGTGGCAATTTCCGCTATTTCCATTGCCGCGAACTGCGCAGCCGGGTGGTGATGCTGGGTCAGCCGACGGCGCCAGAGGCGGAACGCCTGGAGCCGGCGCTCACGGTCCATCTGCAGATCCGGCTGGGCGGCGTTCCGCCGGTATCGATGGATACGCAAAGCCGCAATGCCGTGCTCATTCCGAGAATGGACGACCTGATCGCGCATCTCGCCATTCTGGATGTCCGTTCCCAGGAGCGGGACCGGTGGCTGGGCGGAACGGGAATCGCCCTGGAGATCCTGCCGCTGGAACGGGGGGGAGGCGCCCGGCTGCCCTCCGGCACCCAGTCCTCCAAGTCCGCCGGCACGTTCGCACCGGGCAAGACGCCGGAAGTGCCCGAGGAGCATCATTGGCAGAGGGGGGAATATCCCTGCAAGGTCTATCGGGCAGAAGCCCCGGGTTATTACCTGCTGGAACCGACCGGATTCTCTCCCAAACCGGGCATGCTGGTCGCCCTCAACACCGACAATCGCCTGATTCAATTGGGCGTCATCGCCGGAAGCGGGAAGGAAGGCAGTTCCTCCCTGGTGGCATTCGAACTGCTGGCGAGCGATCCGAAACCGGCAAAGGTCTACCTCGACTCGTCTCCGCTCAAGAGCCGCAAGGCCGTGACGGCGCGGCTGTCCGGCGCCAGCCAGGACGCTACCGCCCTGTTTTCCGAGGCGGTGCGGGTGCGGGGCGGCGAAGGTTTCAGCCTGGAGGCAGACGGGGTCCGAAAGCGCTGCAAGGTGCTGCGGGTGCTGCAGAGTTCGCGGGACTTCTGCGAGTACGTGATCGCGGTGGACTAGTGCAAGCGGCTCTTCTGCGCTGCCCCACGCCGAGAGCCAGGGTAGCGGAGGGCTTTGATCGGCTCTCCTTCGATTCAGCCGTCCCTCAGGAAGCGCCAGTGGTCGAATCGGGCGGCCTGGCCGAGATGAATCCCCGCCGGGCTCCGCAAGTTCCAAACCATGGCATCCTCGATCTGGAAGCGGTTACCATAGCGGCCGACGCGAATACCGCGGTAGTGGGCGATGAAGCCATTGGCAGCGACTTCCTGCAGCAGCGCGTCCCGTTCCCCCTGTGCCGCCGGTTCTGCTGAGAGGCGTGAGGGCAGCCGGGTCAGTTCTTCCCACTCCATCCCGAACAGGCTCAGGGCTGTCCGATTGGCGTAGCTGAAGATCGGGTCCGGCGCTGCGTCGTGGGAAAGCAGGGCGAAGGGGGCGTTGAACAGATACAGGGCGGCCTCGGCCGCGCTCATACGGTGGTTGACCAGGTCCCGTCCGGTCCAGTGCCGCAGGCTACGTCGCAGCAGATCGACGTGTCCGGCCAGGAACTGATTCTCCGCTGCAGGGTATGGAAGGCGCCGTTCGCTCATTGGCTGCCGGCTTGCGGGTCCTGCAGTTGGCCGACTTTTTTTTCAAGCTGGCGGAGTCTTGCCCACATTTCCGCCAGTCTCGGCATGACCGCCATATTCTTCAGGTATTGCTGCAGCGGCTGGACCGGACCGCCGGCGTACATGCCCGGTTCCTTGACGCTGTTGTGGAGCCCGGCGCGATGCAGCAGTACCGTATCGCTGGCCACGCTGACGTGGTCCAGCACCCCGGTCTGGCCGGTGGCGATGACGCGCTTGCCAAAGCGGCTGGATCCGGAGATTCCGGTATGGGCACAAAGGATGCAATCCTCGTCGATTTCCACGTTGTGGCCGATGTGGCAGAGGGCGTCGACGATGGTGCCGCAACGAATGATGGTGGCACCGTAGGTACCGCGGTCGACGGTGGTGTTGGCGCCGATGATGACGCGGTCTTCGATGATGACCTTGCCGGTATGGGGAATGCGATAGTTGCGCCGCCTCTCGTCCTGGGCGAAGCCGAATCCTTCCGAACCGATGACGCAGCCGGCCTTGAGCATGCAGTGGGCGCCCACTTCGCAGCCGTGGCTGACGACGCAGCCGGGGTGGAGGATGGTGCCGGTACCGACGCGGGCATCGAACTCCACCACGCAGTTGGCCATGAGGACGACGCCGTCACCGAGACCGACGCCGCGGCCGACCACCACACCCGGACCGATCACCGCATCTTCCGGCACCGCCACGCTGTCGTGGATGACCGCGGAAGGGTGGATGCGCGGCCACTCGGTGCGGTGAAAGTCCCGATCCGCATAGGCTTGCTTCACTAGCGCGCTGGCCAGGCGCACGTTGGGGGCCAGCAGGATGGCCAGATTCGGCTGATCCGCCAATTCCGCGGCGATGGCCGCCGTGGTGATGGCGGCTGCCGGCTGTTGCCGGCGCAACTCCGGCAAGTACTTGGCATGGTCCACGAAAACCAGATCACCGGGGCCGCACTGGTCGATGGGGGCGAAGCCGGTGATCGCGGTGTCCGGGCCCCGATGTTCCGTGATCAGCCCGTCGGGTCGGAAGCGCGTAAAGATTTCGGAGGGATTCAGCTGCATGGGAAAGAGGCGCTGGCGAAGGGAGTTGAGAATTTCCGGCGATTGGCCGCGGACACCGGCGAAAGGCACAGGATAGCCCGTATAATCGAAATTTCCGAGCCGTATCGGCTTCGGCCCGGTTGCCGTGACCGGCTCGAAGGCGGTACGTGAAGTCTTCCTCTTGCGAGTGTGAGGTTCCGGCATGATAACGACAATAGCGGTCAAGGGCATGAAATGCGGCGGCTGCGAGGCGACGGTGCGGGAAGCGGTCGGCGCCTGTTCCGGCGTGACCGCGGTCGCGCCCGACCACAAATCCAATACCGTGGAAGTCGAATACGACGAAGCCCGGGCGAATCTCGATGAGATCAAGCAGGCCATCGCCGCCAAGGGCTTTCAGGTCGGTTGAAGCGCGCCATCCGAATTTCAGGTCATCCCCATGCAAGAAGCTCTGAATGTAGCGGTGACCGGGGCCGCCGGGCAGATCAGCTACGCCCTGCTGTTCCGTCTGATCGCCGGTGATCTGTGCGGTCCCGGGCAGGTCTTGAACCTGCGATTGCTGGAAGTGGAGGAGGCGCTGCCGGCGCTGGACGGGGTGATCATGGAGCTGGCGGATTGCGCCGCTCCGGTGCTCGGCGAGGTGGTGGCCACGGCCGATCCGGCGGTGGCGTTCCGCGACGCCGACCTAGTGTTCCTGGTGGGCGCCCGGCCGCGCGGCCCGGGCATGGAGCGGCGCGATCTGCTGGAGGCCAACGCCGCGATCTTCAGCTGCCAGGGGCGGGCCCTCAACGAGACGGCGAAGCGCAGCGTGCGGGTGCTGGTGGTGGGCAATCCGGCCAACACCAACGCGCTGATCGCTCTGTGCAACGCGCCGGACTTGTCGCCGCGAAATTTCTCCGCCATGACCCGGCTCGACCACAACCGAGCCGTCAGCCTGCTGGCGGCGCGCTGCGTCTGCGGTGTCGGAGACGTCCGCCGGGTGGCGGTCTGGGGCAACCATTCCTCCACTCAGTATCCCGATCTGTCCCACGCCACCGTCCGCGGCGAGCCGGCATTGGCTGCCGCCGGTGTCGATTGGTTTCGCGACAGCTTCATTCCTGCCGTGCAGCAGCGCGGCGCCACCGTCATCCGGGCACGCGGCAAGTCTTCCGCCGCGTCCGCCGCCAATGCGGCACTGGACCAGATGCGCAGCTGGATTACTTCGACAGCGGCGGGGGATTGGGTGAGCATGGCCGTTTGCAGCGACGGCAGCTACGGAATCAGCGAGGGTATCGTGTTTTCTTTCCCGGTCATCACCGCCGGCGGCGACTACACCATCGTAGCGGACCTGCCGCTAAGCGAGTTCAGCCGCGCCTGCCTGCGAACCACCGAGGCGGAGCTGCAGGAAGAACGGTCGATGGTGGAGCATTTGTTCCCCCGCTGAAGCCGATCGGTGTGGTAGCCGGGCGCAGCCGCTTCAGGGGGCGGCGCCGACCAACCCGGCGCGGATGGATTCAGCGTTTTCGCTGGCCTGCCGCCGCGGGGGACGCGACCGCCGCGCAGCTCTCCCTAGACGCCTTCTGCCTATGCACGCGAAATTCTCCGGCCTTGGTGCCTACCTCCTCAACGGCCTGCTGATCTTTGCGCCGGTCTGCGTCCTGCTGGAATGGCAGCACGCTGCTCCCCTATGGATCTTCGTCACCGCCTGTCTCGCCATCATTCCCTTGGCCGGCTGGATCGGCAAGGCAACCGAACACCTGGCCGAGGACCTCGGCGAAGGCATCGGCGGCTTGCTCAATGCCACCTTCGGCAATGCCGCCGAGCTGATTATCGCCCTGCTGGCGCTCCATGCCGGCCTGTTCGACGTGGTGAAGGCCTCCATCACCGGCTCGCTGCTGGGCAACATCCTGCTGGTATTGGGGCTCAGCATGGTGGCCGGCGGCCTGAAGCATCCGGTACAGCGGTTCAACCGCACCACCGCCAGCATCGGCTCCAGTCTGCTCATGCTGAGCGCCATCGGTCTGGTGGTGCCGGCCATCTTTCACGGCATCGCGGGCTCCGCGGGGGCTGCGGTGGAGAAGGATCTGAGCCTGGAAATCGCTGTCGTCCTGATGGCCGCCTATGTGCTGAGCCTGGTGTTCACGCTGCGAACCCACCGTCACCTTTACGTTGGAGAGGCTGCCGCCGAGAACGCCGAGGTGCTGGGCGTGGCCGGCTGGAGCCGGAGCAGATCGGTAACCGTGCTGCTGGCGGCATCGGTGGCGGTGGCAATCATGGCAGAACTCCTGGTCGGCTCGGTGGAGGCGGCATCCAGGGTGCTGGGCATGACCGAGGTGTTCGTCGGCGTCATCCTGGTGGCCATCGTCGGCAACGCCGCCGAACACAGCACGGCGGTGATGATGGCCCTGAAAAACAAGATGGACCTGGCCTTGAACATCGCCATCGGCTCCAGCCTGCAGATCGCCCTGTTCGTCGCACCGGTGCTGGTGTTCGCCAGTTACGGGTCCGGCCACCCCATGGATCTGGTGTTCACCCCCTTCGAAGTCATTTCCGTGGTGCTGGCGGTGTTCGCCGTCAACCTCATCGTGGCGGACGGGGAATCCAACTGGATGGAGGGTGCTCAGCTGCTGGCGGTCTACTTCATTCTAGGGATTGCGTTCTTTTTCCTTCCTGGCTGACTTCCCGGCCGGCTCAGGCTTTGGCCGCCGCGGCGAGGGCTTCCAATTCGTCCCAGCGGGCGTAAGCGTGTTCCAGCTCTTGCTGCACCGCCTCCGTTTCCGCCAACAGCCGCTGCACCTGCTGGTTCTCCTGGCGGTAGAAGCCGGCCGAGTTGATGGTCTCGGTCAGCTCCACCTGGCGGGTTTCCAGTGCCTCGATGCGTGCGGGGAGCGATTCCAGCTCCCGCTGCTCCTTGAAGCTGAGCTTCTTGCGGGGTTCCGCCGGCCGCTCGGCCGGGGCGGGCTGTGGTTTGGGTTTCGGGGCTTCGATGAGGACCGGCGCCGGGCGCTGGCGCAGCCAGTCGCTGTAACCGCCCACATACTCCTCGATGCGTCCGTCGGCCTCGAACACCAAGGTGCTGGTGACCACCTGGTCGAGGAACTCGCGGTCGTGGCTGACCAGGATCAGGGTGCCGTCGAATTCCGCCAGCAGTTCCTCCAGCAGTTCCAGGGTCTCCAGGTCCAGGTCGTTGGTGGGTTCGTCCATCACCAGCAGGTTGCAGGGCCGGCCGAACAGCCGCGCCAGCAGGGCGCGGTTGCGTTCGCCCCCGGACAGGCTGCGGACGGGGGAGCGGGCGCGGGCCGGCGGGAACAGGAAGTTGCCCAGATAGCTCATGACGTGGATGCGTTGGCCGTTGATCTCCAGATAGTCCTTACCGTCACTGACCGCGTCGGCGAGAGACTGATCCGGGTCCAGATCGGAGCGGAGCTGGTCGAAATAGGCCACATTCAGCCGAGTGCCGTGGCGCACGCTGCCGGATTGGGGATCCAGCTCCTTCAGCAGCAGCCGGATCAGGGTCGACTTGCCGGCGCCGTTGGGTCCGATCAGGCCTATGCGGTCACCCCGCATGACGGTTACCGAAAAGTCGCGGGCGATGACTTTCTCCGGGTAGGCAAAACCGATGGCCTCGGCTTCCAGAACCAGCTTGCCGGAGCGCTCGGCCTGCTCCATCTCGATCTTGGCGATGCCTTGCCGGTTGCGGCGCTGGGCACGCTCTTCCCGCAGCTGCTTCAGCGCCCGCACGCGGCCTTCGTTGCGGGTGCGGCGGGCCTTGATGCCTTGCCGGATCCAGGTTTCCTCCTGCGCCAGTTTTTTGTCAAAGTCGGCGTTCTGTTTGGCTTCGGCGTCCAGTGCCTGGGCCTTCTTCTCCAGATAGTCGGCGTAATCCCCCGGCCAGGAAGTCAGACGGCCGCGGTCGAGGTCGATGATGCGGGTGGCGATCCGGCGTAGGAAGGCGCGGTCGTGGGTGATCAGCAGGATCGCGCCGGAAAACTGCAGCAGCAGTTCTTCCAGCCATTGGATGACTTCCAGGTCCAGGTGGTTGGTGGGTTCGTCCAGCAACAGCACATCCGGTTCTGTCACCAGGGCGCGCGCCAAGGCCACCCGCCGCTGCCAGCCGCCGGAAAGGCCGGCAACGGTGCCTTCACCGGGCAGTTCCATGCGGCTCAGCACGGTCTCCACCCGCTGTTGCAGTCGCCAGCCGTCGTGGCATTCCAGTTGGTGTTGCAGCCTGCCCAGCTCCGCCAGAGCCTGTTCGCCGTGGTGGGCCTGCAGCGACAGCCGGTGGTATTCGCCGATCCAGTGGCCGATGTCCCCCAGGGCATCGGCAACGGCGTCGTAAATGGTCGCCTGTGCCGGCAGGCTCGGCGCCTGTTCCAGCAGGGCGATGCGAACGCCGGGCTGGCGCCAGACCTCACCGGCATCCGGCAGGATCTGACCGGCGATGGTCTTCAGCAGGGTCGACTTGCCTTCGCCATTGCGGCCAATCAGACCGACCCGTTCGCCGGAGTCGATCTGAAAATCGGCATGGTCCAAGACCGGCTGGACGCCGAAAGCGATGGAGAGGTCGGTGATGCGGATCAGTGGCATGGGTCGGGCGTCGGGTCTGCGGCGCGCGGCGGCGTCAGGAAGCGGCCGCCGCGGTTTGCCAAAAGGGTAAGGTGAAGGCGGCGCCGAGGGTGGTCAAGGCTACGGCCATGGCGTAGAAGCTGGTATCGAGCCGGTAACGGTCGCAATAAACGACCCCCAGCAGCATGCTGGGCATGCCTGCCTCGAGCACCAGGGCGGCAAAGGTGTCGCCGTGAAAGCCCAGGATTCGGGCCAGACCCATCGCCAGCCCAGGAAGCGCCAGCAGCCGCGCTGCCACGGTCAGGGCCGCCCAGGGCAGATTGCGCCAGCGCCAGGAGTGGAGGCTCAGACCCAGTCCGAGTGCAATCAGCATGGTCGGCACCACGGCCACAGCGAGGCGCTCGAGGGCCTGATCCAGCCAGCGGGGGAGTCCCGTCCCCACCTGGTTGAAGAGGACCCCGAGCACGGCGGCCCAGATCGGCGGGTTGTTCAGGATCGACCACCACGGCACGCGGCCGCCGTGATGGCTGCCATAGCGCCGGCCGATCAAGGGCCCCAGCAGCAGCACCGCGGGTGTGGCGGCGAACAAGTCGATCTGGATGACGATGAGCCGTGACCAAGGGCCAAAGACCTGCTCCAGCAAGGGCAGGCCGAAGTAGGTCACGTTGGGGAAAGCGATGGCGAGCAGCGACGCACCCAGGCGGCCGTCGTCGAGCCGCAGGGACCGTGCCAGCATCCAGGTCAGTGCCAGCCCGAGTCCGATCGTGGCCAGGCCGAAGGCGCTGACCCGCAGGGTCTCGAGCCCGACCGCCTGTTTCCACAGCACCGACAGAATCAACGCCGGCATCAGCAGATTGAACACCAGGGCGGTCAGTACCCGGCGGGCGAGATCGGCGTCCAGGCCGGCTGGACTTATAATCCGCCAGCCGACACCGCAGGCGATCAACAGCCCCATCTGGGCCAGAATCGAAACCATGATGCTCCGGACGATGCAATGCGGCGGTCATTCTATCAACTGCACGGCTCGGCACAGCCACTATCCTTGAACCCTCCGCCCATGGAGTTGCCATGACCGACTTGCTTTCCTCCAAGCCCATCCCCGTAGCGGACCGACTCATCATGGCCCTGGACCTGCCAAGCATTCCGCAGGCCCAAGCCCTGGTGGAAGAGCTCGGCGACGCCGTCGGCTTTTACAAGGTGGGGCTCGAGCTGTTCATGGCGGGCGACTACTTCGGTCTGGTGGAATGGCTGCAGGCGCGGGGCAAGAGGGTGTTCGTCGACCTGAAGTTTTTCGATGTGCCGGAAACGGTGGCTCGTGCCGTTCGTGCCCTGAGCCGGCGCGGTGTGGATTTCGCGACGGTGCACGGCAACGACGCGATCATGGAGGCGGCGGCGCGGGAGAAGGGGGACGTCAAGATCCTGGCGGTCACCGTGCTGACCAGCCTCGACCGCGGCGACCTGACGGATCTGGGATTCGCCTGCGATGTGGAACAGCTGGTGCTGTCGCGGGCACGGCGCGCGCTCCAACTGGGCTGCGACGGAGTGATTTCTTCGGGTCTCGAAGTGCGCCAGCTGCGGGCCGAGGTGGATTCCAAGCTGCTGGTGGTGACTCCCGGCATCCGCCCGGTGGAGAACCGGCCCAGTGACGACCAGAAGCGGGTGGTAACCGTGGACCAGGCCTTCCGCAACGGCGCTGATCATATCGTGGTGGGGCGTCCGATCCGGGATGCGGCGGACCGCCGCGGAGCGGCGCTGGCGGTGCAGCAGACCATCGCCGATGTCTTCCGCACGGCGCGTTAGGATGCCGGGTGCGGCATATGGCTCACCGGGTGAGGCAAATGACCTGGCGCGGGTGTCTTTCGCCGTTACACCTGTGATAAGGTTGAGCGCCTTATGCATCACCTAGAGCCCGGCTTCAGCACATCCTATCTGGTGGCGTTCGTGATGGGGCTGTTCAGTTCCCTGCACTGCCTGAGCATGTGTGGTTCCATCATCGGCTCGCTGACCCTGAGTCTCCGGCGCGAGATCCGCGAGAACAAGTCCCAGCTCATCCCCTTCGTGCTGTCCTACAACATCGGGCGGGTGGCCAGCTATGCCGTGGTCGGTTACTTTGCCGGGCTGCTCA
>Ga0233425_10003416_pt1 | contig 28829 bp, 17 predicted proteins | sample Watercolumn_Towu_2_FD_181712 | JGI IMG/M metagenome (GOLD analysis project Ga0233425, IMG submission 181712) | Freshwater microbial communities from Lake Towuti, South Sulawesi, Indonesia - Watercolumn_Towuti2014_140_MG | ecosystem: Environmental > Aquatic > Freshwater > Lake | place...
GGGACGCCAAGGCACTGAAGGGCCGGCGGGATAAGATGTATTTGGCGCTCTCCGACTGCGGGAAGGAAGTCCGCAACGAGGAATACCGCACGTCGAAGAAGCTGCTCGAAGTCCTCGATGCGCTGCTAAAGGCCTCGGAGCAGGAATATACCGACCTGTGGCGGATCACCTGCCTCGAGCCCGGCGGCCGGCACACCTTCGACACGGCCTGCGAGATCGCCGACGCCCTGGAGAAGGCCAAGAAGCAGGGCAAGGCCCGCTTCGCCGGCTTCTCGTCGCACGACCGCCGCTGGATCAAGTTTATGATCGAGTACTTCCCGCAGATCGACGTGGTCTGCTTCCCGTTCACGACCATGAGCAAGGCCGCGCCGAAGGACAGCCTCTTCCCGGCGCTGAAGAAGTGCGACGTGGGCGCGTTCGGCATCAAGCCGTTCGCGGCCGGGTCGTTGTTCACCGGCGAGCGCGAGGAGGACTTGCAGCGCGCCCGCTTGGCCTTGCGCTACATCCTGGCAACCAACACGGTCATCCCGATTCCGGGCATTAATAGCCTGGCCGAGGCCGACAATCTGGCCCTGGCGGCCAAGGAACGCCGCGAATTGGACGTCAAGGATAAGGCGGCCGTCGCGAGCATGAGCCAGCAGATGTGGAGCAACCTGCCGCGGAACTACCAGTGGCTGAAGGACTGGGAGTACGTTTGAGCATGGATCTACGCAACATGAGTAGTCGGTTCGTGGTGGTCGTTGCCGTCGCGGTCGCCGTCGTTGCCTGGTCCTACGGCCGCATGACGGCGGCGGACAAGGACGCGCAGCCGAAGCCTGCGACCGACGCGCCGCCGTCCAAGGCCGTGCAGAAGCCGCCGGAAGCCAAGAAGGCGAAACCTTTGCTGCTTCTCGACGACGAGGAAGACAAACCGGCGACGGGCCCGATGGCCGACAACAGCCGCTGCCTCGTCTGCCACGCGAACTACGAAAAGGAAGAGATGGCGGCTGCCCATGCGAAGGCCGACATCGGCTGTGTGAAATGCCACGGCGAGAGCGACGCCCATATTGCCGACGAGTCCTGGGCCTCCGGCGGCAACGGCACGCCGCCGGGCATCATCTATCCGCCGGAGAAGGTCAATCCGTCCTGCATCGCCTGCCACGAGCTCCGCAAGACCGATCCCGACTGCAAGTGCGACTTCCCGCGGCTGCCGGAGAAGAAGTCCTGTACGGACTGTCACGGCAAGCACCGCTTGAAGACTCGCAAGTGCAAGTGGAAGTAGGCCGCATTGGTCATCACGCAAGACGGAGCATCACTCCGTCCAGGCAAGGACGGAGTGGTGCTCCGTCCTACGGGAAGGTCGTCTCACGGCCCCACGATCTGGAAGACCTGCGACACCGGCGGGGCGGGCTGGATCGCCGGGGCCACGCGGCGGCCGATTTGATAGGCCGTCACGCGGCATTCGATGGGGAACTGCGGCCGCGCGGGCAGCGCCGCCAAATGGAGTTTGCCGTCGCGGACGACGACCGGCCCGTAATCGACCTCGTAGTGGATCGGCAGGCTAAGAGTGGCTTTCGCCCGCAACCCGACGGTGGCTCCCCGTTTCAGCGACGTTACAACCGGGAAGTCGATCGTCTGCGTTTCCCCCTTCACGTTTGGCACGCTGAGGCTCCCCCAACGCACGGTGGCACGATAGTTCTCGTCGCCCGCGTGAAACGCAGCGACATTCACCGTCTTCACCGGCCGCAGCACGCGAAACGTATCGCGGCCAATCTGCTCGACCGGTTCATTCGCCTTGCAGCGATAGACGAACGGCTTGGGCGAATGGCCGATCTTCTGGCCGACGACGCGCCCGCCGAACTTCTCGGGCATGGCGTCGAGGAACTTCGACTCGACGCGGAAGGTCCAGCCGTCGCCCGCGTCGAGCCACGAGCAAGTCGGAGTCTCGAGCGCCTGATGCTGCCCGAGGTTCTTGTGGAACGCCGCCGCTGCTTCGGCCGTTTCGCGGTCGTAGTGCCATAGGGCGGCGGTCTTGTCGCCCGCGTAGTCGGCATACGGCCCGGGCGCGTGCTGCGGTGCATATAGGTCGGGGTCGGTGAGCCATCCCTCTTCGGCGCTCAACTTCAGACAAGCGACCGGCCCGCTGCCCGGCGGCAGCTTCGCCGGTAGCCGATGCCTGGCCGTCGCGCGCAGCCATGCAGCCACGCAGGCGCCCAACTCGGGCGCGCCGTGAAAGTGGTCGTCGCCCGGATGCACGAGCATCGACATCAAGTTCTCCGGGTTCTTGGCGCGGAGCTTCTGCAAGTCCCGCTGGGCGAAGACCCATTGCGTTTCGCGGCCGAACTCGGGCCGCAGTCCGCCTTCGGGCCCGAAGGTCTCGAACTGACCGTTGATCGCCATCAGCGGAACGCCGGCCAGGCTGCTTTCCGGCGGCAGGTGCTCTTTCTGGTGGAAGTTGCCGCTCTTGATATGCACAACGCCGGCCACGCGGTCCGGCTTCCAGTAGGCGACATTGCGGGCGAAGATACCGGCGGTCGAGTGGCCGGCCGTGATCCACGGCACGCGCGCGACCTCAGCATGGCCGGATCGCTTGGCCAGGTCGTCGAGCGCCTTGAGCCAGCGGGCGGCGTCGGTGTTGCCCGCTTCCCAATAGTGAAATACGCCCGAGATGTGCGGATCGAAGTAGATGATCCCCAAGTCGCCGTCGGCGCACGCCCGGCGGATCGCCGGATCGACGATCAATTCGCCCTCGATGCCCAAGCGACCGAGAATCAACAGCCCGCGGACCGTATCGCAGCCCGGCGGAAGCCAGAGCAGGGCCTTGCCCGGCTCGAGTCGTTTGCCACCGCGGTCGGCCCGCTCGACCGGCACGTGGTAGTGCCAGGTGGCGTCGACTGCGGCGGCCGGTTGTGCGGCGCTGCTGGCCGAGGCTGCGAACGTCAACCATCTGAAGACTGCCAGCATCGAGAGGCAGAGAACGATTTTGGACAACGGCTTCATGCAAGAACCCTCCGAGTGTAAGCTATCTCATGCGACCGTGCGCAGGGCTGCCGGCAGGAATCGCACCAAGTCGCTGGCGATCAGCGAGACCTGGCCGAGTTCTTCAGCCGCCAGGTCACCGGCCAAGCCGTGCAGGTGAACGCCGAGCTGGGCGGCGTCGAACGGATCGAGGCCCTGACACCAGAGCGCGGTGATCAGCCCCGTGAGTACGTCGCCCGAGCCGCCGGTGGCCATGCCGGGATTGCCGGTGGTGTTGATCGCCTGGCGCGTGCCGTCGGTGAGGAACGTGCGATGCCCCTTCAGCACAATGACCGCGCGGCAGCGGGCAGCCAATTCGACAGCTGCCGCCTGCCGCTGCTCAGGTTCGAGCTTCTTACCGATCAGGCGTGCGAACTCGCCGGGGTGCGGCGTGAGGATCCGCGGTCCGCCGGGTTGGTCGAGCGCGTCGGCCTCGGTCGCCAGCGCGTTGAGTGCATCGGCGTCGACGACCATCGGCTGATGCACCTCTTGGTAAAGGCGGCCGACCAGTTGGTCGAGTTCCAAAGACCGTCCCAGGCCCGGGCCGCAGGCAATGACCGTGGCCGCATCGACCAACGGCGCGATGGCGTCGAATGCGGTCGCTGCCAGCCGCCCGCCGGAATCGCTGGGCAAAGCGACCGTCATGTACGAAGGCTCGAAGCCGGCAACCGTATCGACACAGACATCGGGCACTGCCAGCCGCACCAGTCCCGCCCCGCCGCGGAGCGCCGCCATGCCGGCCAGCGCCACCGCGCCCGCCATACCCCGCGATCCGCCGACGATCAGCGCCAAACCATATTCGCCCTTATGCGCATCGGGAGAACGCGGCGGAAGATGCGGCAGCGGAGTTTCGAGTGAGGCGGGCAGGATGGGCATGGTGTTACCTTCTTGATCTTCTCCAGCGCGGTGACTGCGAAATCACGCACAAGTTCATCCTCGTCCTTCAGCAGCGCAGTGAGAGCGGGAACGGCTCCTTTCGCGCTAGGGCCGATTCTCCCAAGTAACTCAGCGGTATTGAGCCGAAGATTCACGTTCTCATCTTTCAGCAACTCGGTGAGGGCCGGAACAGCAGGGGTTCCGATCTTCCCCAGGGCGCCAGTAGCAGCTATGCGAGTAAGCAGATTCTCGTCCTTGAGCATCTTCACGAGAGCAGGAATCGCCGGCTTGGCATCCGCGCCCATCGCGGCCAGGGTTTCGGTCGCCATCAACCGTATCGACGAATCCTCGTCATCGAGCACCTCCGCGAGGGCAGGTATCGCCAGTTTGGCCCCGGGGCCCATGTTGGCCAGGGCCAGAGTAGCGCCGAAACGAGCATGCGGGTCTTTGCCCCTGAGCAGTTCGATAAGAACGGGAACAGCGGCTCTAGCCCGGGGATTGATTTCGCACAAGGCAAACGCCGCGACTTGCCGCACTTTGCTATTCTCGTGCTTGAGCAATTCCATAAGGCCGGGGATGGCAGCCTTGGCGCGTGGATCAATATTGCAGAGACCTATGGTCGCAGCCGCACGCACTTGTGCATTCTTGTGTCGGAGCAACTCCGTGAGCGCGCGAGTTGCCAACTTGGGATCGGAGTCGATCTTCCCCAATGCCCACGCGGCCGCAACGCGAATCCCTCCATTCTTCTCCTTGACTATCATCTTCGTCAAGGCTGGGATGGCAGCTTTGGCGGGCGGACCGATCTTCCGCAAGACAGAGGCAGCCTGTGCTCGTAAGAATATGTCTTCGTCTTCCAGTAATATCGCGAGGGCCCGGACAGCGGTCTCGGCCTCAGATCCCATTTGCTTAAAGTCTGCGATGGCCTCGTTCTGCAAGTCTGGGTCACTATCTGTTGCGAGTGTTAGCCATTCGACCAGAGTCTTTCCGTTGTAGGTTGGTTCCTTATCCGATGGAGTCTCGGCAGGCTCTTTCTCGGCCCCAAGACAGACAGCCGCCAACATGACGGAAAGGAACAAAAAGAAAGTTCTCATGCTCTGTATTCCTCACCTTCTTGTACTCAGGTTCCCACATCGGGGCCTTAGTGGCAACCAGCAGGCTACAGAACGTGCTGCAAACGTTCCAAGATCAAACCTGTTGCATTTCAATTTGTTGTTCTCTCCCGCGCTCGTGCCGCATTCTTCGCGATAAGCCCCGCAACATACCCGCCTTTGAAGCCGGCGTCGATGTTGACGACTGTGACGTTCGAGGCGCAACTGTTGAGCATCCCCAACAGCGCGGCGACGCCGCCGAAGCTGGCGCCGTAGCCGACGCTGGTGGGCACGGCGACCACGGGACAGGCGACGTAGCCGCCGACGACGCTGGGGAGCGCGCCTTCCATGCCGGCCACGACGACCACGGCGTCGGCCCCTTGCAGCAGCGGCAGATTGGCCGTCAGGCGGTGCGGGCCGGCAACGCCCACGTCTTGGATCAGCGTCACTTCGGCGCCGGTCCAGAGGGCCGTTTCGCGAGCCTCCTCGGCCACGGGCAGGTCGGTGGTTCCGGCGGTGACGATCGCGATGCGGCCCGTGTCGGCGCGTTGCCCGTCGCCGGCCGTGGCCTGCGTGGGCAGAGGGATGCGGAACGTGCGGCCTACCGGGTTGTAACGTCCGGTGGGGAACCTCGGCAGCAACTCGGCGGCCTGCTCGGCCGTCATGCGCGTGGCCAGCACGTCGTGGCCGTGCGCGACCAAGGCCCCGAATATCCGCTCCATCGCCTCGACGGTTTTGCCGGGGGCGTACACCACTTCGGGAAAGCCGCAGCGGCGGTGGCGATCGAGGTCGACCTGGGCGGGCCCGACGTCGGCAATCGTCGGCCCGGTTGCCCGGCCAACGAAGTCCTGAATCGAAATCTCGCCCGACAGCAGCCGGGCAGCCAGTTGTTCCAGTTCGTGTGGGCTCATACGTTCTATGGTAATCCTCGTGGGGCAGGTTGCCAACCTGGCAGGTTGGCAACCTGCCCCACGTTCACGGAACTCTTGGCGGGCCGCGGCGTCTAACGTAGGCTTGGGTAGCATGGCCGTCCTGGCCGTGGATCACAGGCTGGCAGCCTATGCTACTTGTCCCCAAAACCCCTTTCCCGGAGGTATCGCCATGAGTCGAAGCAGAATCGTCGTTGTCTCGGTCCTCGTTCTGACGGCAGTGTCCGCCGTTGCGGCGTGCGAGTTTGCCGCGGCCGCCGAACTGACCGGCCAGGTCACGGGCGTCACGTTGTATCGCGGGCAGGCCCTGGTCACGCGCACGATCCCCCTGGAGGGTGCAAAAGGACCAGCCGAGGTCGTTATCGCCAACCTGCCCGAGCAGGTCGTTGCCGACAGCCTCTTCGCCGAAGGGAGCGAGGGGGTCGAAGTGCGGGCGGTCCGCTACCGCACGCGGGCCGTCGGCCAGGAGCCGCGCGAAGAAGTCCGCAAGCTCGACGAAGAGATCGACGCCGTCAAGGAGAAGATCGAGTCGAACAAGAAGGAGTTGGAACTGCTCGGCAAACGAACCGCCTACCTCGATCAGCTCGAAGGCTTCGTCGTGCCGACCACTAAGACCGACCTGGCCAAGGGCGTGCTCAATGCCGAGACGCTACAGAAGATCACGCTCTTCTCCTTCGAGCAGCGCAAGACCATCGCCACCGATTCGGCGGCGATGGACAAGGACAACAAGGAGCAAGCCAAGGCCCTTAGCCTGCTCGAACGCAAGCGGGCCGAACTTACCAAAGGGGCCTCGCGGACCGTGCGCGAGGCGCTGCTGTTCGTCGAAAAGAAGGCCGACGCCAAGGAGACTCTGCGGTTGAGCTACCTGGTGAACGGCTGCGGATGGTCGCCAGCCTACACGTTCCGCGCCGGCAAAGACCGCAAGGAAGTGGCCGTCGAGTGCAGCGCGATCATTCAGCAAATGACGGGCGAGGACTGGAACGGCGTGTCGTTGACCCTTTCGACGGCTTCGCCCGCGCTGGCCGCGGCCGGTCCGGGATTGGCGCCGTTTCCCGTCGCGCTGGGCCCCGGCGGCGGTGCGGCCAAGGGGGGCGAAAAGGATCTGGCGGCCCAATTGCAGTCGATCCGCGGCCGGCAGTCGTCGGCCATCGCCTTGGGTAACAGCACGGTTACGCTCGTCGACAACATCTCCGCCGGCTGGAACGTCAACGCCGCGGCCAACGATTTCCAGAACCTGGAATTGACCAATCCCAAGGAGGTCTGGAGCCTGCTGAAGACAGACAGTGTAGGCGCCGGTGAAGGCCCGAGCATGAGCTATCAACTCACCGGCTCGGTCAGCCTGGCCAGCCGCGCCGACCAGCAAATGGTCCGCATCCTGCAAGCCAACTTCAAGAGCGTGTTCTATCAAGTGGCCACGCCCGTGCTGACCAGTTACGTCTACCGCGAGGCCGAATTGACCAACAACAGCCCCGAGGATTTGTTGGGCGGGCCGATTACGGTGTATCTCGACGGCCGTTTCGTGGGCCGCGGCGAGATTCCCACGGTCGCGCGCGGGCAGACGTTTGTGGTCGGCTTCGGCGTCGATCCGCAGATCCGCGCCCGCCGCGAGTTGGCCAGCCGCCGGGAAAGCGTGCAGGGCGGCAACCGGGAACTGAGCTTCCAGTACCGGCTGGTGATCGAGAACTATAAGGACGAAGTAGTGCCGCTCCGCGTGTTCGACCGGCTGCCGTACTCCGACCGCGCAGCCGACGTGCGGATCAAGCTGGGTGACCTGAAAGACCCGCTGAGCGAAGACAAGGTCTACCTGCGGACCGAGCGGCCGAAGAACCTTCTGCGGTGGGACATCATGGTGCCGGCCGCGGCCACCGGCGAAAAGGCGCGGATCATCGACTACAGTTTCACCGTCGACTTCGACCGCAACCTGGCCCTCAACCCGGTCGGCGAAAGCCCGGCGCAACTCCAGCGGGAGTTCGAGCAGATGCAGCGATCGCGGTTGACGCGCTGACCGTATGCCCCATGATTGCCCTTGCCCCCCGAAAGCGATGGCGGTACAACTCGCGGCCGGCCGGGAACCTATCCGCTAGCGATGCCAGCATCGCGGCGAGGTAGCGCTCCGTCAGGTCGGGACTTGGGAGTAGTATGACCATCCTGGCCGTGAATCACGGGCTGGAAGCTTGTGCTACAACGAGCGGTAGCGACAGGGTGCGGCGCATGGGCGTTCTCGCAAGGTATTTTCGACATCTGATTGCGGCAGCCGCGGGATGGTTTCTCGCGGCGGCTGCGTGGGGGCAGACTGCGCTGCCGCCGCCGGCACAATCCGACGACGCCGTGTTCGCCGAGATCGTCGAGACGCGGTTGAAGCAGATCGAAGACTCGCGCGAGATCGACCAGGCGACCAAAGAAGCGGCCAAGAAGCTCTACAAGGAAGCGCAGGAGGAGTTGAAGACGGCGCAGAAGTCGGCCGCGAAGGCGGGCCAACATGCGATGGCCGCAGCCGCGGCCCCCCGCGACACCGAGCGCGCCAAGGCCGATCTGGCCGCCCTGCCAACCGCGCCCAGCGGCGCAATCCCCGAAAACGTCCTGCTCCAGGAAATCGAGCAGGCCATTTCCCAACGCACGGCCGAATTGGGCGACTGGCGGGCCTCGCTGAGCGAACTGGAGGCCAAGTCCAAGCTCCGCACGGAACGCCGTCCGAAGATTTTCCAGGAGATTGCCAAGGCCAAAGAACGTCTGGCCGCACTCGACACGCAACTGCAAACGCCGCCGGTCGGCGACGAGTCGCCGGTCATTGGCGCCGCGCGGCGCGTGGTGTTGTCGGCGCGGCGGCGGGCGATCGAACAGGAGATCCTTTGCGGCGAGAAGGAAATCGCCGAGTACGAGGCCACGGCCGAGCTGCCGGCCATCGCGCGCGACCTGAAAGCTCGCCAAAATGCCCTGGCCGAACAAGAACTCAAGCAGTGGCAGGAAACCGTCAATCGCCGCCGCCAGCAGGAGGCCGAGCGGCAGGTGCAGCAGGCCAGCCGCGAGGTGGGACACGCCCATCCGGCAATCCGTCAACTCGCCGAACGCAACGCCGCGCTGGCCGCTACGCGCAAGGAACTCGCCGAGCGGATCGTCAAGACCGCCCAGCAACTCGAACAGACCCAGCAGAAGCTCGGCGCGCTGAAGGACCGCTTCAAGCGGGCGCGCGAGAAGGTCGAGGCCGTGGGGCTGACTAACGCCATCGGCCTGCTGCTGCGCAAGCAGCGCGAGGCATTGCCCAACCTTCGCGTCCATCGTCGAAATATGAACGATCGGCAGACCGACATCCGCGAAGGGCAACTGGCGCTGCTGCAACTCGGCGACCGCCGGGCGGAACTGGCCACTTTTGAGGCCTACGTGCAGTCGGTGCTGCACGATCTCGAACGCTCCGAGGGCAAAGCCCGCCGCGAACAACTGGAGCCGGCCGTGCGCGAGGCCCTGCAAACCGAGAAAGAATACCTCGACGCGGTGATCGCCGACCACAACATGTACTTCGACAAGCTGGTCGACCTGGACAACGTCGAGCGGCAATTGATCGCCGAAAGCGAGGAGTGCGCCCGCTACGTCGACGAGCGGGTATTGTGGATAGCCAGCGGTTCGCCGCTCGACGTGACCGACGTGCGGTACGCGGGCGAGGCGTTGTGGTGGATCGCCGGCCCGGCGGCCTGGGGCGAAGTCGGCCGCGCACTCCTGAGCGACGCGGCCCGCAATCCGGCCCTGCCGGCGCTGGCCGCGTTCGTTCTCTGCCTGCTGCTCTATTGGCGGCATCGGTTCTTGCTCCGCGTGCAACAGATCGGCGAGCAGGCGACGCGGGGCAGCTTCCACAGCTTCCTGCCGACCGTCGAGGCGTTGCTGCTGACGGGCCTGATTGCGGCCGTCTGGCCGGGGCTGATGGCCTACGTCGGCTGGCGATTGACCGCGGCGGCCAGCGGCTCGGATTGGTGCAAGGCGGTGGGGGCCGGCCTGACCGCCACGGCCCGCATCTACTTCGCCCTGGAACTGCTCCGCAAAATGTGCCGTCGTCAAGGTCTGGCCGAATCACATTTCGGCTGGTCGGCCGCGAGCGTGAAGCACCTGCGGCAGTACGTACGGTGGCTGGGCGTGCCCATGCTGCCGCTGGTAATGATCGCCGTGACCATGTCGTGCCAGGAGAACGAACGCTGGGACGGCTCGCTGGGACGAATGTGCTTCGTGGCGCTGATGCTCGTGGTGTCGCTGCTGATGCAGCGGGTGCTGCGACCCAAGGGAGGCGTGTTTCAGGCCGTACTGGCCGAACATCGCGGCGGCTGGCTCGATCGGCTGCGCTACGTGTGGTATCCGCTGGGCGTGTTGATCCCCTTGTCGTTGGGCGGGCTGGCGGCGGCCGGCTACAACTACACCGCCCAACAGCTTTCCGTGCGGCTGGTGGTCACGGCCTATCTGCTGCTGGGATTGGTGCTGTTGCGCGCGTTGCTGCTGCGGTGGATTCTGGTGAGCCAACGGAAATTGGCGTTCGAGGAGGCGCGGAAGCGGCGAGCCGCGGCCCAAGCCGAACGCCGCGAAGGGGACGAAGCGGCCGACGCCTGCGAGCCGCCCACCCCTGCCGCGCCCGACCGCGACCTGGCGGCCATCAATACGCAAACGCGGCGCCTGCTGCAATACGCCGTGGCGGTGGCCGGGCTGTTCGCACTGTGGTTCGTGTGGATCGACGTGGCCCCGGCGCTGGGGATCCTCAATCGCATCGAGGTCTTCGAGAACATCGCGCTGACCGACGTCGTCCTCGCCGCCGTAGCCCTGACGATGACGCTGATCGCCGCGCGCAACATCCCCGGCCTGCTGGAGATGGCCGTCCTGCAACACCTGCCGCTGGACGCCGGCGCCCGCTACGCGTTGGCCACCGTGTCGCGCTACGCGACGATGATCGTAGGCATCACCGTGGCCTTCAATTTCGTGGGCCTCGGCTGGTCCAAGGTGCAGTGGTTGCTGGCCGGCGTGAGCGTGGGCCTGGGCTTCGGCCTGCAGGAAATCTTCGCCAATTTCGTCTCGGGCCTGATCATCCTGCTGGAACGGCCGATCCGCGTGGGCGACGTGGTGACCATCGACACCGTCACCGGCAAGGTCTCGAAGATCCGCATGAGAGCCACTACGATCATCGATTGGGACCGCCGCGAACTGCTCATCCCCAACAAGGAATTCATCACCGGCCGCGTGCTCAACTGGACGCTCTCCGATCAGGTGAACCGCATCGTGGTGAACGTGGGCGTGGCCTACGGGTCGGACACGGAGCGCGCGGCCGCCCTGCTGATGAAGGTGGCGCAGGAGCATCCCGTGGTGCTCGACGATCCGCCGCCGAAGGTCGCGCTCGAGGGTTTCGGCGACAGCGCGTTGAACTTCGTGCTGCGGTGCTTCTTGCCCAACCTGGACAACCGCTCGAACGCTATCCACGACCTGCACATGGCCATCGAGCGGGAGTTCCGCGCGGCGGGCATCGAGATTCCCTGCCCGCAGCAGGACGTTCACGTGCGGTCGATCGACGCGGCGTTGGGCTTCCTGCAGCCACCGGCGCCGGTTCCCTCGGCGGCCGCCCCCAGCACCCGCGGGCCGCGGATGATCTTCGACGGGCCGTCGGCGCAGCCGCCGTCGAGTAGAGTGGCGTAACGGGAGGCGCGACATTCTGGCAGGCGGCGGTCCCAGCCGCCCGGTACGCGCAGAATGTCCGCAAATGGAATAGTCTCATGCCCCCATGCCAAAGGGGGCCGCGATCCGCAGCCGGCGACTCCGGTATGTCCCCGCCCGAACCGTCCACCGATTTCGCCGCTACGAAGACCGCCGAATGCCAGGAATTGCCATGCACCGCACCGGAGAGAACCTAGACTTGCCGGGCGGCACGTTCGAGCCTATCGGGAAACGGGGACTGGCTCCCGGTAATTGCGGATGCGCCGCTTCATCGCCACAACGCATAGGGTGCCTGTTCCCGTTTTCGGATAGTTTCCACGGACCATCACGCAAGGTCGTGCCATGCAGTGCGCGTCCCCGCGAACCAAGTCGCAACGGTTGCTTCGGCGATATCTGGCGATTGCGCTTCTGAGTTGGACGGCGGCCATCGGGGGACTGTGCGCGTGGTTCCTATGGCAACACTCGGCCGACATGCGGGAGATCGCGCGCAGCTATGCGCGCGCCTACCACGAGAAAGACGTCCTCTACCGCCGCTGGAACGCGTCGCACGGTGGCGTCTACTCGCCCGTCACCGAGACGAACCAGCCCAATCCGTACCTGGTGGCCAAGGAGCGCGAACTGACGACGCCCTCGGGACGCGTGTTGACTCTGATCAACCCCGCCTACATGACGCGGCAAGTCCACGAGTTGGCCGCGAGCCAGACCGGCAACAAGGCGCACATCACGAGCCTCACGCCGCTAAACCCGCGTAACATGCCCGACGACTGGGAGGCCGATGCCTTGCGGGCCTTCGAGGACGGCGAGCAAGAGGTCTGCACGACCGCCGACATCGACGGCCGCTCGTACGTACGGTTGATGCGGCCGTTGCTGGTCGAGCAAGGTTGCCTGAAATGCCATGCCCAGCAAGGTTACAAGCTGGGCGACGTGCGGGGCGGCATCAGCGTCACCGTGCCCGCTGACGCCATCTGGGGCGAACACGACTATCAAGCTGCCACCGTGCTTGTGGGCTACGGCATTCTCTGGGTGCTTGGCGCCGTGGGGTTGATCGTCGGCGGTCGGCGGCTGGGGCGGCTCGAAGCGGCCTCCGTCGAAAACGAGAACTCCTTGCATGCGGCCATGCAGGCGGCCCAAGCGGCAAACCGGGCAAAGAGCGAATTCCTGGCCAACATGAGCCATGAAATCCGCACGCCCATGACGGCCATCATGGGCTATGCCGAATTGCTCCGCGACAGTGCCGCACGGGCCGACGACGCGGCCGTCGCCGACATCATCCGCCGCAACGGCGAACATCTGTTGGGGATCCTCAACGACATCCTCGATCTCTCGAAGATCGAAGCTGGCCGGCTTTCATCGGAACGCGCGGCCTGCTCGCCGGAAGCCTTGGTTGCCAACGTGGTGTCGCTGATGCGAGTGCGGGCCGACGAAAAGAAGCTGCCGCTGGAGGTACGCTACGTCGGCCCGATCCCCGAACATATCCACACCGATACCCTTCGCCTCCGCCAAGTCCTGCTAAATCTCGTGGGCAACGCCATCAAGTTCACGGAAGCCGGCAGCGTGCATGTGCTGGTGCAACTCGTGTCGCCGGAGGACGGGCGAACGGGGGCGGCGAAACTACAGTTCCAGGTCGTCGACACGGGCATCGGCATGCCCCCGGAACACGTCGCCGTGCTCTTCCGGCCGTTCGTGCAGGCCGACGCTGCCCTGAACCGCCAGTTCGGCGGAGCGGGCCTGGGGTTGGCTATCAGCAAGCGACTGGCCGAAATGCTGGGCGGCGAAATCGCCGTCGAAAGCCGACCCGGCAAGGGGAGCACGTTCACGTTGACCGTCGATCCGGGACCGCTGGAATCGGTGCCGATGATCGAACATCCGGGCGAAGCCGTCTTTAGAGGCGCCGCCGTGCGCGCGGCGCCGGTCGGCCGGATTCTCGCGGACTGCCGCGTTCTTCTGGCGGAAGACGGCCCCGACAACCAACGGCTGATTTCCCTGCTGCTGACTAAGGCCGGGGCGGAGGTATCAGTAGCTGAAAATGGACAAGCGGCGCTGGAGCAGGCCCTGGCCGCCGTCGCGGAAGGCCGCCCCTTCGACCTGATTCTCATGGACATGCAGATGCCGCTGCTGGACGGCTACCAGGCCACGCGGGAACTCCGCACGCGCGGCTACCGCGGACCCGTCGTCGCCCTGACCGCCCACGCCATGGCCGAGGACCGGCAGAAATGCCTCGACGCCGGTTGCGACGATTACCTGAGCAAGCCGATCGGCCGGGAGACGCTCATCGGCACGGTCGCGCGCTACGTGCCGTCGGCGGCTACGGCTGACTGAGAAACACGAAGACCCCCTTCTTATTGCCCACGATCACGTCGGGCACCTTATCGCCGTTGAGGTCCACGGCGGCCACCTGCGTGCCCACGCCCGAGTTGTCGTCGATGACGTGCGGCATGAACTGTACGCCCTTCTCCTTGTCGCGGCGCAACTCGAACCAGCAGACGATGGCCGGGGCGTCGGGCTCGGCGTCGCCCTTCGGGCCGTGGGCCCAAAAGCGTTTGCCAGTGAGCACGTCTTTCAGCCCGTCGCCGTTGATGTCGACCAAGTCGAAGGCGTGCAGTTGGCTGATGCGGAAGGCGTCGGACTTCAGGTCGGGTTTTGACGGCAGGATCACGTTCTGCTTCCAGGAGATTTCGCCCTTCTCGCTGCGTACCTGCTTGTACCAGACGAGGCCGTATTGGTGGCAATGCCAGGTCGTGACCACGTCGTTGAGTCCGTCGCCGTCGACGTCGTAGATGAGCATCTGCGCGGCGGCGTCGGCGAACTTGAAGTCGTGCTTGATCCACGGTTCGTCGGGCTTGGCGTTGGCCGGCTGCTCCCACCAGCAGCCCGACTCGATCATGTCGATGCGTCCGTCGCCCGAGATGTCGCCCCAGCCGATGCCGTGGCTGTACTTCTGGTAGTTGCCCTTGGTCGTGATGGGATGGAATACCCACAGGTCGTCGGGCTTGGCCGGATCCCACGTGGCATAGCCCATGTAACCGGTGATGTTGTAGATCAACTCGGGGCGGCCGTCGCCCGTGATATCGGCCCACATGGGCGACTCGTTACCGCAATCCTTCATGGCGTGGTGCTTCTTCCACGGGCCGCCTTTTCCGGCCGGATTCTCGTACCAGAAGGCGTCCTGCCCCGGATGCGGCACGTAGAGCACGTCGGTCCAGCCGTCGCCGTTAAAGTCGGCCGTGTAGGTGAGGAAGTTGTCGGAGTAGCCCTTGGGGTCGTATTCCTTCGGCGCGTAGATTTCGTGCTTCTTCTGGAAGTCGGGCCCCTCGAACCAGAACGGGCCGGCCACCACGTCGAGCTTGCCGTCCTTGTTGAAGTCGCCGTAGTAGGCGCCCTCGGCGTAGAACTTGTCGCTCAGCACGAGCTTCTCGTACTTGGGAACGGCGGGCTGGGCGAAAGAAACGGAGCAGATTAAGGAAACAACCGTCAGGGCAAGCAGCGTTCTCTTCATGGAAGTCTCTCCGAAGGATTGAAGGATTGGCGGGAACCGTCGCCTTTCGCTCCGCGAAAGTAGCGCTGCTTTCGCAGAGAGAAAGGCGACACTGCCTATTCTTGCTGCCCGCGGCCGACAATGCAAGCCCGCAGCAGGTACACTTCGTGTGTCGTCGCCGGAGTAGGCGTATTGCCCCACGGGCAGCGGGTTGCTATGCTGGCGCTCGCGTTGCTGCTGGAACCGCCCTTTCGTCGCATGGGAGTAAGCCGATGAGCCGTCTGCCCGATTCAGCCCGCAGAGCCCTAACGACCGTGTTTGCCGTAATCGCGGCCGTGCTCTGTCTGGCCTGCGCGGTAGCCGTTGCAGCGGAGAAAGCGTCGCCGCCCGCCAAGACCGCCGCCGCAGGCCGCAAGCCCAGCCCGCTGGTCGGCACCTGGAAGCTCGTGTCGATCGAGGAGCGCAACGCCGACGGCAAACTGGTGACGCCCCTGGACTACGGCCCCGCGCCCCTCGGCCTTCTCATGTACGACGCCGGTGGGCACATGTCGGCGCAGGCCGTGCGCCGCGACCGGCCGCGTCTAGAATCGGACGACGTGCATCGCGTTCCGCCCGAGCAGGCCAAGCAGGCCTTCGTGGGTTTCAACGGCTACTTCGGTACCTACGACGTCGACGAACGGGCGGGCGTCGTCGTGCATCACGTCGAAGGGGCCTTGCTGCCGAACTGGGAAGGCAAGGACCAGCGGCGGCGCTTCACGCTCTCGGGCAACAAGCTGATTCTCGAGCCGCCGTCGTTCCAGGCCGATGGTCAGCAACGCACCCGGCGGTTGACGTGGCAGCGCGTGCAATGAGACTGCCGGATTGTGAGCGCGGTTACCGTCCCATTGGGAGCCTTCTTCAAGGAGCACGGCCACATAGTGGAGCGGAGGCTACAGCCGCGGCGGGAAGGGATTGGGCGTGAAACCCAGCACGATGAATCCCAGCGTGAGCCAGCCGAGAATGCTGCGGCCCAGCCCCAACGGCTCGTTATCGTGGGCGGTCGGCGGATGGGCCGGTCCCATCGCCATCAGCAGGATGAGCATCAGCATCCAACCCCAGAGGCCCGACACGGCCACCGCCGCGATGGCCGCGAACAGCAGCAGCGAGGCAATCGGGATGGCCTTCTGACGAAGCAAGGCGTAGAAGACGTGCCCGCCGTCGAGCTGCCCGATGGGCATCAAGTTCACCGACGTAATCAAGAGCCCGACCCAACCGGCCATGGCAACTGGATGCAGCAAAAGGTCGTGGCCCTGCGGCATCGGCCCGTGAATCCAATTGGCCAGAAGCGTAAACAGAAGCGGCTCACCCAAGCGGATTCCGCCGCTTCCGGGTTCTGACCACAGGATTCCCAGCGCGCAGAACAATAGGGCTGGCGCCAACCCCGCCAGCGGCCCACTGATGCCGATGTCGAACAGCGCCCGGCGGTTCGGCATGCGCGGATCCATGACAATCACCGCGCCAAAGGTGCCGATCAGGCTTAGCGGCATGGGAATGAAATAGGGATACGTGGCAAACACGCCGTAGCGCCGGGCCTGGAGGAAGTGCCCCATCTCGTGGCAAATGAGAATGGTCATCAGCGGCACGGCATAGCGGAGACCGGCCGCCAGGAAGATCCCGACCGCGGCCAGAGGGCCGTTGGCCAATGCGCGCCGCAAGTCGACGTCCTCGACGCCCATGCCCCCGCCAACAAACAGCACGCTCAACCACGTGGCCGCGAACAGTAGCGCCGCCACGAGCACCCGCCGCCGCGGCGCCTCGACCGGCGCAGCGTGCCACTGCGGCTCCGGAACCAACTCGGCAACAATTACGATCGGTTCCGATCCCGTCTCTTGGCCCATTCGCCGGTGCTCACTGGGGTTGTATTGATTCAAGTCTCTATGGTATTGTAGCTCCAGCACGCCGTGTGGCAAGGAATGCTCCTCCGTTGGGGCGGCAGTTGTACTGCCGCCCCAACGGAAACGGTGCAAGGTTGAGCCAGGAGGGGCGGCAGTGCAACTGCCGCCCCAACATACCTGCTGCCATCCCTGTAGGCTTGCGCAGCAAGGAGGACGAACCATGCTCGATCGTCTCTTCCGCCTCTCGGAAAACAAGACCACCGTGCGCACGGAACTGTTGGCCGGGTTGACCACCTTCCTGACGATGGCCTACATCATTTTCGTGCAACCGGCCGTGCTTTCGGGCAAAGCACTGGGCCTGGTCACCGGCATGGATTTCGGCGCGGTCACCACGGCCACCTGCCTCTCGGCGGTGCTGGCAACCGTCATCATGGGGCTCTACGCACGGTATCCGATCGCCCAAGCCCCGGGCATGGGCGAGAACTTCTTCTTCGTTCTCAGCCTGTTGCCGGCCGCCGGCGCGATGATCGCCGCGCAGGTGGTCGACGAGACAATGGCCAAGGACTCGACCACCGCATGGCAGGTCGGCCTCGGCGTGGTGTTCTACTCGGGCGTGCTCTTCCTGCTGTTGTCGGTCCTGGGTGTGCGCGAGAAGTTGATGGAGGCCATCAGCCCCTCCATGCGGAACGGCATCGCCATCGGCATCGGCATGTTCATTGCCTTCATCGGCCTGAAGAACACGGGACTGATCGTGGCCAACCCGGGCACGCTGGTGATGCTCAACCCGCAACTCGCCTCGCCGGACGTGATCGTCTTCGTCGTGGGGCTGATTGTCACGGCCGGCCTGCACGCCCTGCGCGTGCGGGGTTCGATCGTGTGGGGGATTCTGACGGCCACGCTCTTGTCGATGGGGCTGCAATGGGGCCTGCCGCGCACGGACGAGGTGATTGCCGAGTCGCCGCTGGTGACGCAGTCGAAGTTGATGACTGAGTTCAAGACGGCCGAAGCGATCGTTTCGCCGCCGCCGTCGATCGAGCCGACGTTCTTCCAGTTGGACCTGGTCAACTCGTTGGCCCCGCCGATGCTCCCATACATCTTCATCTTCCTGTTCATGGTGCTGTTCGACACGCTAGGGACGTTGATCGGCGTGGCCGAGCAGGCGGGTTTCATCAAGGACAACCGGTTGCCGCGGGCGCAGCAGGCTTTGATGTCCGACGCCTTGGGGACCGTGGCCGGCGCGGCCCTGGGCACCAGCACCGTGACGAGCTTCATCGAGAGCGCGTCGGGGGTCGAGCAAGGCGGGCGCACCGGGTTGACGGCGCTCGCGGCGGCGGCCCTCTTCCTGCTGGCGCTCTTCTTCAGCCCGATCATCGCCATGGTCGGCAGCTATCCGCCGATCACCGCGCCCGCGCTGGTCGTGGTCGGCTCGATGATGATCCAGAACGTGAGCAAAGTCGATTGGTCGAACTACGCCGAATCGCTGCCCACGTTCCTGATCATCCTGGGTATCCCGCTGACGTACTCGATTGCCGACGGCTTGGCCCTGGGCTTTGTCGCGTATCCGATCGTCAAGCTCATCGCCGGACAGGGCCGCGACGTGAAGTGGCTGATGTACGTGATGGCCGGCGTGCTGGTGGCGTATTTTGTGGGTCTTCGCATGCAAATCGGGGGTTGAATAATGTCTGCGTCTGATTCCGCTTCATTCGGCGGCGACGGGCCGGCTGTGCTGATTACGGGCGCGTCGAGCGGCATTGGCGCGGGCAGCGCGCTGGAACTCGACCGCCGCGGCTACCGCGTGTTCGCGGGCGTGCGCTCGGCCGACGCTGCGGAACGATTGCGGCAGCAGGCGTCGTCGCGACTGACGCCAGTAATGCTTGACGTGACCGATGCCGCGTCGATTGCCGCGGCTGCGGCGACCGTCCGTGCCGCCGTGGGCGACACCGGACTGGCAGGACTGGTAAACAACGCGGGCATCGCGATTTGCGGGCCGATCGAAGTGTTGCCGTTGGATCAACTCCGCCGCCAGTTCGAAGTCAACGTGATAGGCCAGATCGCCGTTGTCCAGGCCGTGTTGCCGCTCCTGCGGGCCGCGCGGGGCAGGATCATCAACGTCGGCTCGTTGAACGGCACCGTCTCGCCGGCGTTTCTCGGCCCCTACGCTGCCTCGAAATACGCGATGGAGGCCCTGAGCGACTCGCTTCGCATGGAGTTACGGCGGTGGGGCATCCGCGTGGCGATCATCGAGCCCGGCCCGATCGACACGCCGATCTGGCAGAAGTCGGCGGTTGTCGCCGACCAGATTACGGCCGGCGTCCCGCCGGAGCCTTTGGCTCTGTACCAGGACGATCTCGACGCCTTCCGCCGCGGGGTCGAGCGGTTCTCGGCCGACGCGCTGCCCGTGGAGCGGGTGGTGCAGGCCGTGGTCCATGCCCTGACCGCCCCGCGGCCCAAGATTCGCTACTTCATCACCTGGATGGTGCGGTTGAGCTTCAAGGGTTTCAAGATGCTGCCCGACCGGTTCCGCGATTGGCTCATTCGGCGGCAGATCGGCTTACCGTAGTAGGCGAGCCCCGGGCGTCAGCCCGGGGATGCACAGACTGGAAGTGTGTGCTACGACTTGATTCCTGCGCCGGGGTAGTGTATCACAGAGACTGGCCTTGTTTCGGCCGCAGAACACTGGCGAGAGGCCAGTGGCACCCACCGCCTACACCACCCCAACTGCCGCGGCCGGCGGCGTACCTTGTGGGATTCAGAGCATGAGCAGCACCCTGCGCGTTGTGGCGGCGACGGTAGCCGCCGCGTTGTCCTTCGGATTGTCAGACTGCGGTGCGGTAGGGCCGCCGACCGACAACCCGCTGGCCGCCTACTACAGCGGCGACGAAGGCTATCCGGCCTGGACCGACCGCATCCGCTGGTCAAACGTTCTCGACATGTCGGCCTACAAGCGGGGGAAGACCGAGTTCGAGCGGTTCGAGAACGCTCGCGACGAGTTGGCGGCCAAGGGCGGGGGCGTGCTCTACTATCCGGCCGGCACCTACGATTTCAGCGCGGGGCCGTTCGACGGTCCCAACGGCCGCGGGCTGATGTTGCGTCCCGGCGTGGTCATCCGCGGCGAAGCCCCCGCCGGCAAGCCCAAGGCCACCGACGGCAAGCTGGACCTGAAGACCCGCTTCGTCTTCGGCATGACCAAGCGGACCAACGCCATCGAGACGGGCGACCGCGCCTCGGTGTGGCTCGATGGCGCGGCGATTACCGACGACCGCGAGCCGCGGCCCGTGCGGCTGCAACTGGCCATGTCCGCCAAAGACGGCAAGATCCAAGGCAGCGGTGCGGCCGGCTATGTCAGTCTCTTCAAGAAGGACGAGCATCCCGTGCAGGTGAAGGTCGTCGAACAAGGCGACACAATCCGGCTCGATGTGACGCTCGACGTGAAGGCCAACGTCTCTGCCAAGAAGGGCAAGGAAACCGTCACCACGGAGATCGCCAAGAAGGGGACGTACTCGGTCACGCTGAAACGCGAGGGAGACAAGCTCGGCGGCACGTTCTCGGGCAAGTACGACGACAAGGACATGAAAGGGACCGCGCGCGGCGCACTCTTCTCGGTCAAGCCCGAGACGCCCCGCGATTGGAACCTCATCGGCCTGGCGGTGCCCAAGGGCAAGCGGCTCAAGGACGTCGATGACGTGGGCATTGCGTGGGTGCATCTGGTCGGCGCGGTGATCTACTTCGGCCCGGACAACGAGTGGGGCAAGACGTGGCGCACGGCCGGCGGCTGGAAGAGCGACTTCGTGCAGGACGCCTGGGCGAACCGCGTGCCCGACGGCACGCACCCCTGGGATCCGCTGGTCGGCGGCGGCAAGGTTCACGTCGGCGCGGGCAGCGGGCGGCTCGTCTTCGGCTGCGTCTTGCAGGATTCCTGTGGCGTGAACAACTCGATCACCATGGGTCGTCCCGACACGCCCTCCGGCTTTGGCCCAGACGGCTACTATATGGCCAAGTTCACGCCGCGGATTGCCGTCTACGGGCCGCGCGTGCTGGTGGCCAACAACTTGCTGCCCATGAGCACCGGCCGCAATTTCAAGTATCTACAGAAGACCCGCTACAGCTATCCGGCGGGCAAGGGCAACAGCATGGCCTTCGGCGAGGAATCGGTGCGGCCCGTGCTCTTCGACTACAACAAGGTCGAAGGCATCGACGTGAACAAGACGATGGTCTCGCAATCGGGGCAGCAAACACCCGAACAGAACCCCGGAACCGGGGCCTTCAACGAGGGTGTGGTCGTCCGCGACAACTGGGTCTTCAACAACGGGCACAAGGGATTGAACATCTCGGGCACGTGGGTCACCATCCGCGACAACCGCAACGAGCGTGCCTTTCTCCGCGAGGCGGCCGACCCGTACTTCATCGGCGGCTGGGAGTTGACGCTCGACGGCTACGTGCAAACCTCCGCCGGCGGCAACGGCGCGATCTCCGACAACCTCTCTCGCGGCTACGACCTGGCCGGCGCGAACCTGTGGGTCGACCGCAACTGGCTCAACAACACCGGCTCCAGCCCGGGCAACGACGGCGAGGGGATCCTCTGCCAGTTGCACGGCGGCACGCACCTCTTCTCCTGGGCCATGACCCGCAACACCCACGAAAAAGGCGAAGGTCATCGCGGCTACATTGGCGGCTGGAACGTCCGCACGCACGGTGCGATGATCGCCTGGAACAAGACCGCGGGCTGGGCCGGCTGCACGATGTTTCCCGAGCCGCCGACCGACATGACCGTGATTGCCAACCAGGCCGATGAAGGCGCCAAAGGGCACGCCGACGCGTTGACGGCCGACCCAGGCGGCCCGTTGAAGCCACCGACGAACGTTAAGGCGGAAATCTACCAAGGCGATGCTGTGAAGATCACTTGGCAGGACGCCTCGGACAACGAGATCGGCTTCCGCGTCGAACGGAGGATCGGCGGCGGTGCCTGGACGGCGATCGCCTATCGCCCGGCGCACATCCAAGGTAGCAAGTACAACTTGCAGGAATGGGTCGATTTCGTCGCCCCGCCCGGCAAGAAGCTTGCCTACCGCGTCGTGGCGATCAATAGCAAGGATGATGACTCAGGCGCGAGCGCGCCGACGACGATCGAACTGAATACCAAGAGCTAACGTGTGGTGCCATGCCCATCCATCGCTTGGCGTTCTTCTGTTCTTGTTTCGTTGTACTCCTCATGCAGAACGCTCGTGTCGCCTCTGCGCCGGCCGCCGATTGGCCCACGTGGCGCGGGGACGCCGGACGCACGGCGTACACGGAGGAGAAGCTGACCGACAAGTTGCATCTGCAATGGGTCCGCAAATTGCCCTCTCAGGTGCCCGCGTGGAAAGACGAAGAGGTCATGCAGTTCGACCGCGGCTACCAACCGGTCATCGCGGGCGGAACGCTGTTTCTCGGCTCGACCGTCAACGACAGCATCACGGCCTACGACCTCCAGAGCGGCGCGGAAAAGTGGCGGTTCTATACCGACGGCCCGATCCGCGTGACGCCGGCCGTGTGGAAGGACCGCCTGCTGTTCGCCTCGGACGACGGCCATCTGTATTGTCTCGATGCGGCCGACGGCCGCTTGCAGTGGCGGTTTCGCGGCAGCCCATGCGACCGCCGCTTGTTGGGCAACGAGCGGCTGATTTCGGCATGGCCGGCGCGCGGCGGTCCGGTGGTGGCCGACGGCACGGTCTACTTCGCCGTGGGCGTGTGGCCGTTTATGGGCACGTTTGTGCATGCGCTGGACGTTCAGTCGGGCCGGCTCGTGTGGACCAACGACAGTACGAGTTTCCCCTGGCGGCGCGTGCCGCATCCCGGCGCCGTGGCGTTCTCCGGCCTCTCGCCGCAAGGGCATCTGGCCATCAGTGGCAACCGGCTCATCGTGCCGGGCGCACGGTCGCAGGCTGCGGTCTTCGACCGTACGACCGGCGAGTTCCTTTACTTCGGCGAAGGGCAAGGCCCGGAAGTGTTCGTGCAGGGACGCATCGTGGTGGCCGCCGCCGAGACGTTCGACGCAGAGAGCGGCTGGCCCGTGCAACTGGAGAAGGCCGTCAAGTTGGGACAGGCCGTCTTGGCGCCCGATGCCTGGTACTCGGCCGCCGGCACATTTGACCCGAAGAGCATTGCACTCCGCGAAGACAAAGTGCTGGTTCCCGAGACCACCGCCAAGGACGCGGCCAAATGGACCAAGAAGTTGTTCAGCAGCAAGATCGGCAAGTTACCGGCCGCACCCGGGACGCCGTGGCTCCGCGCCGGCAACCGGCTGGTGGTCACGCGAACCGGCGAAGTGCAGCTTCTTGATGTCGCCAAGACGGACGCTGTGCCCACCGTAGTTTGGCAAGAGAAGATCCGCGGCGCGGTCTCCAGCGCAGCAGCCGCCGGCGGACGGCTGATCGTAGTCACCATCGAGGGCAGCATCCACTGTTATGGTCCGCAGCCGGTCAAGACGCGGACGTACGAGTTGGACCGGCCCAAGCCGCTTACGCCCAACAGCGCGTCGGATCGGGTCGCGGAAATCCTCAAAGCCACCGGCGCGGCCGATGGCTACTGCCTCGTACTAGGCCTGCGGGACGGCGAACTGGTTGAATCGCTCGTGCGGCAGAGCAAGCTGCACGTAATCGCCGTCGACGCCGATCGGGCGAAGATTCTTGCGCTCCGCCGCCGGCTGGACGCCGCGGGCACGTACGGCACCCGTGCGGCTGCCGTGCTGGCCGACCCGGCGACTGTGGAGATCGCGCCGTACCTGGCCAACCTGATCGTCAGCGAGGATGCCAAGACCGCCGGACTCGACAACGATCCCGCGACACTAAAGCGGATATTCCAGACGCTGCGGCCCTACGGCGGCGTAGCTTATCTTTCCGCGCCGACCGAGGCGCTGGCTTCTGCCGCGGACTTGCCGGGAGCGGACGTGAAACGTGCGGGCGAATCAACGCTGCTGGTCCGCGGCGGCCCGCTGCCGGGTGCGGGCCAATGGCTCGGCCAGAACGCCGACGCCGGCAATTCGCGGTGCAGCCGCGACCGGTTGGTGATGGCGCCGCTGGGCGTGCTGTGGTTCGGCAACGCCCTGTCGAACCGCCTGATCCTGCCGCGGCACGGCGAAGGGCCGGTCGAGCAGGTCTGCGGCGGCCGGCTGTTCATCGAAGGCCCCGATGGCCTGAGCGCTGCCGACGTCTATACCGGCCGCTTCCTCTGGACCCGCCAGTTCAAGGGGCTGGGGAAGATCTACGACTCGACCAAGCACCAGCCCGGCGCACATTCCGCCGGCAGTAACTTCTTCGTCGCGCCCGACGCCGTGTACGTGGCCGCGGGCGAGAGCTGCCAGGTACTCGATCCGGCCAGCGGACGCACGCTCAAAGAATTCAAACTGCCGCTGCGGCCCGGCGAGAAGCGGCCCTCCGATTGGCAATTCGTGCTGGTCTACGAAGACCTGCTGATCGCCGGCTCGCACCCGATCGTCGACGAGACGCAATGGGACAAGAAGGCCCAACGGTACAGTCCCACGTCGAGCAAGGCGCTGGTGGTGATGGACCGGCACAGCGGCGCGATCTTGTGGACGCGGGACGCGGCCGAGAGTTTCCGGCACTACGGCATCTGCGCCGGCGGCGGCAAGGTGTTTTGCATCGACCGCATGGCGCCGGAAGTGATCGAAAAGGCAGCCCGCCGCGGCGAAAGACGGAAAGGCGCGGCGCGGATGTTCGCTCTCGACGCCCGCACCGGCACCGTCGTCTGGCAGACGGACCAGCACGTCGGCGAACAACTCGCCTACTCCGCCGAACACGACGTGCTCCTGGCCGTTGCCGCGCTCCGCGGCCAAGACGGTAAGCCGGTTTGGGAAGACGCGTCGGCCGCCAAGGCCATCTGGGCCGGCAAATGGGGGCCGATGCTCCGCGGCGCAACGATCCTCACACAAAGCGCCGCGGCCTACGACCTGCTCACCGGCAAACCGCAGATGGTCAAGAACCTGCAAGGCAACGACGTGGCGTGGAACTATCCCCGCGCCTACGGTTGCGGCCCGAAGACGGCCGGTGAATACCTGGTCGCCTTCCGCTCGGGGGCCGCCGGGTATTATGACTTGAAGAAGGACGACGGCACGGGCAACCTGGGTGGATTCCGCTCGGGCTGCACCTCGAACATGATTGCGGCCGATGGCGTGCTCAACGCCCCCGACTACACGCGCACTTGCGTCTGCCAGTATTCGAACCGCTCGTCGTTGGCCCTGATCCACGACCCCGCGGTGGAGGCCTGGAGCTACGGCGCGGTGCCTTCGCCGGGGCGCGTGGCCTACAACCTCTCTTCGCCCGGCGACCGCCGCGACGGCGACGGCACGCTGTGGCGGGCCACGCCGCAACTGGCCAACCTGAACCTCAGCGAAAGGCCGCTGGTGGCCACCGCGCCGGCGACGGCCAAGCGGTTCGTGCATCACACCACGCGGATTCAAGGCGGCGAGGGGCTGCCGTGGGTGGTTGCCTCGGGGCTCGTGGGAATCCGTTCGGCCAAGGTGCCCCTGGTCGGCTTGCATCCGCGCAAGCCGATTACGCTGCGGCTGGTCTTCGTCGAGCCGGAGGACGCCACGCCGGGCAAACGGGTGTTCAGCGTCGCCGTGGACGGCAAAGAAGTCCTGGCGGACCTCGACGTAGCCAAGGAGGCCGGTGGACCGTGGCGCGGGCTGGTGAAAGAAGTCCACGATGTGAAATACCCGGCCGGTACGAAATCGGCCGGCAGTTCGCTGGAACTCACTTTCACGCCGAAGGCTGGCGAACCGGTACTTTGCGGTATCGAACTGCGACAGGATTGACCGGCGGTGCCGCGCGTGCAAGAATGAATGCGCCATGTTCGAGATCAACAACTTCCAGGTGCTGATTCTGGCCGTGTTGGCGGTGCTGCTGTTCGGCAACCGTCTGCCGGAGATCATGCGCTCGGTCGGCAAGGGGATCGCCCAGTTCCGCCGCGGTCTGGAAGACATGCAGAACGACGCCAAGGATTCGAAGAAGCCCGACGAGCCGAACAACAAGAAGTAGTCGACTTTGGAGTGCGTCGTGGGCACCCTGCACAGCATGGTCGCGCCGCTTTTTCCACTGGCCAAGCACGGCCGGGACGGCCGTGGCACACGCGTGTCGCTTTCACTCGGCCGACGCCATCCGCTGTCGCACCATCTCGATCGCCTTGTCGAGCGAGTCGGGTGCGAGCACCAGCAGATCGCCGGGCTGAATCGCGTCTAGGCCGGCTTCGATGGCGGCGATTTCGTCGGGGTACTCGATTACCTCGGGTTGCTGCGGTGCGTTGGCGATGCCTTTGCGGACCAACCCGCTGAGTTCGCCGGCCTGACGTTCGCGCCCGGCCTCGTCGCGGTAGAGCAGCACGCGGTCGAAACTGGCGGCCAGCGCCTCGCCTTGACGGATCACGTCGTCGTCGCGGCGGTCGCAACCTCCGTAGACGATCGTGCGGCGGCGCGGAGCAAAACTCTCCAGCACCCCGCCGAGGGCCATGAGCGCCGAGGCATTGTGGGCGAAATCGACGATCACCGTGGCGTCTCCCGGCGGGAAAACGGGGACAGGCACCTCGCCGCAAACCGCCATCCGCTGCTCTCCGCTGCGTGACTCGGAGCCAGTCGCCGTTTTCCCGCCGGCCCTCAGCGTAAACACATTGAATCGTCCCGCCGCCTGTTTCTCGTCGGCAACGAACGAGGAAAGCCCCGTGCGGATCGCTTCGCACGGCACGCCCAAGAGCCACGCGGCCGCGGCCGCGGCCAAGGCGTTCTCAACCTGAAACCCGACTTGCCCGCCGTGCGTCATGGGCACGTCCTTGACGTCCACCAGCGTCTCGCTCCGGTCGCCTTCGGCCAGCACGATGCGGCCGTCGCGGACGATCGCTGCGCGGCCGCCGGCGGCCAGATGCTGCGCGACCACGAAGTGCTCGCCGTCCCGCGCGAAATAGGCGACTTGGCCGCGGCACTGCGGGGCCATCGTCACGACCAGCGGATCGGCCGCGTTGAGCACGGCGAAACCGTGCGGCGGAACCGCCTGCACCAACGTACTCTTGACGTCGGCCAGTTCCTCGCGGGTTTCGACGCCCCGCAGCCCCAAGTGATCGCCTTCGCCGACGTTGGTGACCACGGCCACGTCGCAGAAGTCAAAACCCAGGCCCTGGCGGAGGATGCCGCCGCGAGCCGTTTCCAACACCGCTGCATCGACGGCCGGATTGCGCAACACGGCCCGCGCGCTCTGCGGGCCGCTGCAATCGCGGCGGGAGATCTGTCGCCCCTCGATGAACAGCCCGTCGGTGCAGGCCATACCCACCTTGCGCCCGGCCCCACGGAGGATGTGCGTAAGCAGCCACGTGGTGGTCGTCTTGCCGTTCACGCCGGTGACCGCCACGATCGGAATCCGCCCGTCGCCTTCGGGAATGACGGACGCCACGATGGCCTCGGCCACGGGCCGCGACGGATTGCACCACGGGGCCATGTGAATCCACAGCGCCGGCCCGACGTTGACCTCCAGGATCATGCCGCCTTGTTCTTCCAAGGGGCGGCGGATGTCTTCCACCACCACGTCGGCCCCGGCCACATCGAGGCCCAGCAGCCGCGTGGCCTCCAGGACGCGAGCGGCCACCTCCGGGTGGATTTCATCGGTGACGTCGACGATCGCTCCGCCGTTCTCGAACGCCGGTGGATGATACCGCAGGCGCACGCGAACGCCGGCGGCGGGGATCGAGTCGAGCGTGTATCCCTGGCAGTTGAGCGCCTCGACGGCCCACTCATCGCAGATGATCTTCGCGCGCGGCGTGGCGTAGCCGTCGCCCCGGTCGGGCTCGGCGTTGACCCGCTCGACGAGCTGCGCGATCGTCGCGCGGCCGTCGCCGTAGACCAGCGGCGGCTCGATGCGGGAGACGGCAATCACCTTGTCTTGCACGACGAACACGCGGTGGTCGAAGCCCCGGGCGTATTGTTCGACGATCACCTCTTCGGCCTTCTGCCGGGCCAACTCGAAGCCGGCGACGACCTGCTCGCGGGTCGTGAGATTCACGCGCACGCCGACGCTCAAGTCGCGGTCGCGGGGTTTCGTCGCCACTGGGCCGCCGAGTTCCTCCGCCACGGCCCAGGCGTCGTCGGCCGTTTTGACCGGCCGCCCCTCGGGCACGGGCACGCCGATGGTCCGCAACAGCGACTTGGTCAATTCCTTGTCTTGCGAGATCATTTGCCCCAAGTCGGGCGTGCGGTCGGTCTGCGCGGCCAGCAGCCAGCGTTGCTTGTTTCCCCAACCGAGCGCGACCAAGCGGCCGTCCTCGGGATTAAGATGCTCGACCGGGATGTTTCGCTTGCGCGCCGCGTTGACGACGGCCGCCGACGCCCGGCCCAACCGGTTGCGGTCGGCCAGATCGGTAAGCCGCTCCAACTCGGCGGGCAGAGCGAACGTCTGTCCCTGCACGGCCGCAAGGACAAGCCGACAGGCGGCTTCCAAACAGGCCTCGGCCACCGGCGGCTCCTCGTATTGGAACACGACCTGGTACACGCCGGGCTCGTTGCGGACCGCCTGCGTCAGGCCGAAGGAGACCGGATTACCGGCGCGGGTCTGCAATTCCACAACAGTGCGCTCGAGAACGTTGGCCAGCGTCGTGCCGCGCCGCAGGGCGTCGGCGAAGTTGCCGTCTTGCCCGGCCGGCGCCGGATGCTGTGCCAATCCCGGCAGCCAAGCGAGCAGGCGGTCGCACAAACCGGGGACCGCGTCGGTGCGGAGTTTCTGGAACTCGCCGAGTTCCGCCCAGACCTCCAGCACGGGAAAGCGGGCCCACTGGTTCGGACCGCAGAGCGTCCAGATTCGCCGTATATTGATCAAGATGCGCTCCGGTTGTCTTCGTGGCTACACTACGAAGGGATTTGGGGATTTGGGGATTTGGGGAT
>Ga0233425_10003418_pt1 | contig 28819 bp, 24 predicted proteins | sample Watercolumn_Towu_2_FD_181712 | JGI IMG/M metagenome (GOLD analysis project Ga0233425, IMG submission 181712) | Freshwater microbial communities from Lake Towuti, South Sulawesi, Indonesia - Watercolumn_Towuti2014_140_MG | ecosystem: Environmental > Aquatic > Freshwater > Lake | place...
GGAAAAATTTTCGAGAGCTATCTTTTGCTCGATCTCGTGGATGTGATGCGCCAAGCCGGGATTCGGGTCCTGCCGGTCACTCCTGGCGATGAAAATTATTTTCCGCCATCCACGGGTGCGAACGGTGTTTTGCTCGAACCGCAAGACGAACACGAATCAAAAAATAGTTTGCAACTCGTCGAAGCGATGATTGGCGGGCTGGGTCAATTCGACGGCGCGGATGCGAGCAAAATGAAGCAAACCGATTTTTGGTCACCGCAAATGCATTGGTATGGTCCGTGTGGCATTGGCGCATCGTGCAATCGCGCCGAGTACGAGCGCAATCACCAAACGCCCTTCCTCACCGCGTTCCCGGATCGCAAAGGGTTCACGCACCCTGACGGCGGCACACACAAGGCGCGTTTTGCCGAAGGGAATTTCGTCGCGTCCACCGGGTGGCCCTCGGTGCGCGCGACGCATCTTGGCGAATACCTGGGCGCACCAGCAACCGGCAAACGCATCAGCATGCGCGTGATGGATTTTTGGCGACGCGAAAATAATTTGCTGATGCAAAACTGGGTGTTCATTGATCTGCCGGAATTGTTTTTGCAATTCGGCGTTGATCTGTTCGCGCGAATGCGTGAGCAACGCACGCGATAATTTTTTGCGCCCTCATCTCCTCCCTCTTGCGTCAAGCCCGTCGCGCCCGTCGCGCGTCGGGCTTGCGTTTTGCATCGCGCCACCTATTGATCGATTCGTCTTGTCATTGTATCTTCGCCCACACCATCAAAAAGAATTGCCCATTCGCCACAGGGATCACCGGGCAACAAAACAAACCCTGTGAGCCCTGTGCCCTCTGTGGCTATTTTCGAAGGAGATCGAATGAAACTTTCAACCGAACGTATACTCACCACGCACGTCGGCAGTTTGCCGCGTCCGCAGGATGTGGTGGATCAACTCTTCGCGCAGGATCGCGGCGACGCGATTGAGTCGGCAACCTTCGATGCGACGATGCGGCGCGCGGTTGCCGATGTAGTACGCCAGCAAGCGGATGCTGGGATTGACATCGTGAGCGACGGCGAGATGAGCAAGATCAGTTATGCGACCTACATTCGGCATCGTCTCAGCGGCTTTGCGACGGGACCCGTGCCGCGCGCCACGCCGCGCGACCTCGACGAATTTCCCGAATACCGGGATCGGCTCGCGCAAGAGGGCGGCACGCCCAAATATCTGCGCCCGATTTGCAAAGGCGCGATCGCGGTCAAGGACAATGCGCCGCTCGAACGCGACCTCATAAATTTTCGCGACGCGTTGCAAACGGTGAATGTGACCGAAGCATTTATGAGCGCGGCATCGCCCGGTGTGATCGCGGTGTTTCAGCCGAACGAATTTTATCCGACGCACGCGGCATATCTCGAAGCATTAGCCAACGTGATGAAGAGCGAGTACGAAGCGATTGTGCGCGCCGGGTTTGTCGTGCAAATTGATTGTCCCGATCTCGCGATGGGGCGGCACATCAAGTTCCGCGATGCGAGCGACGAAGAATTTTTACGTAACGCCGCGATCCAGGTCGAAGCGTTGAATTACGCGTTGAGCGACATCCCGGCGGATCGCGCGCGGATGCATGTGTGTTGGGGCAATTACGCTGGACCGCACACGCACGACATTCCGCTCAAAAAAATTTTGCCGATTGTGTTGCAAGCGAAACCGATGGCATTGCTGATTGAAGCAGCGAACCCGCGCCACGCGCACGAGTGGCAAATTTGGCGCGAGGTGAAATTGCCGGACGATAAAGTGATCGTGCCTGGTGTGCTCGACAGCACGACGAATTTCATCGAGCATCCCGAACTGGTCGCGGAACGCATTTTGAATTTCGCGAACCTGGTCGGGCGCGAACGCGTGATCGCGGGAACTGATTGCGGATTCGGCACGTTCGCCGGATTCGGCGCGGTTCATCCGACGATCACCTGGGCGAAATTCCGCACGCTCGCCGACGGCGCGGCAATCGCGACCAAACAATTATGGGGTCGGTAAATTCTACCGAATGAACCAACCACCGATTTCACCGATTGCAAAAATAATCTATGAAATCCGTGAAATCGGTGGTTTTTTATTTGGCTCTTGACAAGCGCGGCAATTTCTTGTATATTCTCTGCATACGTATTCGCATACGTATTCAGAAAAGGAGACGTTGGAATGGCTACGTGGCTCAAATGCGGCATCAGTGTTGAAAAATCGCGCGAAGCCGATGCTAAGGTGCGCGCGACGGTCGAAGGAATTTTGCGCGAGGTTGAAACGCGCGGCGATATCGCCGTGCGCGAGTTGTCAGAAAAATTCGACAAGTGGTCGCCGGAAAATTTCCGGCTCTCGCCCACCCAAATCGAAGAATTGATCGCGAGTTTGCCGGAGCAGGTGATTCACGATATCAAATTCGCGCAAGCGCAAGTTCGCGGTTTTGCACAAGCACAACGCAACGCGCTCAAAGACGTTGAAGTTGAGACTTTGCCCGGCGTGATCCTGGGACACAAAAATATCCCGGTGCAAAGTGTTGGTTGTTATGTGCCGGGCGGTCGCTATCCGATGGTCGCGTCCGCGCATATGAGCGTCGTCACGGCGAAAGTGGCTGGTGTGCCGCGTGTGGTTGCATGCACACCACCGATTCAAGGCAAAATTCCGGCGGCGACGATTGCGGCGATGGCACTCGCCGGCGCAGACGAAATTTATGTGCTCGGCGGGATTCAAGCGGTGTCCGCGATGGCGATTGGCACGGAGACGATCAAGCCGGTGGATATGCTCGTTGGTCCCGGCAACGCCTTTGTCGCCGAAGCCAAACGGCAATTGTACGGTCGCGTCGGCATTGATCTGTTCGCCGGTCCGACTGAAGTGTTGGTCGTCGCGGATGAAACCGCGGATGCGGAAATATGCGCGACCGATTTGCTCGGACAAGCCGAGCACGGTCCCGATTCCCCGGCGATCTTGATCACGACGGACGAGAAACTGGGACAGGACACCATCGCCGAAGTAGACCGCCAACTAAAAATTTTGCCGACTGCCGATGTCGCGAGCGTGTCGTGGCGCGATCGCGGCGAAGTGATCGTCGTCAAAGATTACCAGGAAGCGGTGATTGAGGCGGATCGGATCGCGGCAGAACATGTCGAAATCCTCACCCGGAATCCGCGCTATTTTCTCGATCGCATGAAAAATTACGGTGCGCTCTTTCTCGGCAAAGAAACAAACGTCGCGTACGGCGACAAGGTGATCGGCACCAATCACACCTTGCCGACGAAACAAGCCGCGCGTTACACCGGCGGTCTCTGGGTTGGTAAATTTTTGAAAACGTGTACGTATCAACAAATCACCGAACAAGCGAGCGTCCACGTTGGCGAGTACGCTTCGCGCTTGTGCGCGCTCGAAAATTTCTGGGGGCACAAAGAGCAAGCCGATCTCCGTTTGCGGCGATACAAGAAATGACGAAAGACGGGGGACGAAGGACGGAGGATTGTCGGTCTTCCGTCCTCCGTCAGCTTGGATTCACTATGCCTCTCAAACGAATTTCCTCCGTAGATGTTGCGCGCGCGGCGAAGGTTTCGCAATCCACCGTGTCGCGCGTGTTCACGCCGGGCGTGCCGGTCAGCGATGCGGCGCGCGCCAAAGTGCTGTCCGCCGCGCGCAAACTAGGTTATCGCCCCGATGCCATCGCGCGTTCGCTCATCACGCGCCACACGAATATCATCGGCATCGTGATGGCGGACATTACGAACCCATTTTATCCGAACGTGTTGGATCAATTCACAAATCGCTTGCAAGCGCGCGGCAAACAAACCCTCTTGTTCAACGCGTCGCCGGGGCGTGATGTGGATGAGACATTACCCCAAGTTCTGCAATATCGCGTCGACGCGATCATCATCACTTCGGCAACGCTTTCTTCGGTGATGGCGGATGAGTGCGCGCGACTCGGCACGCCAGTGATTTTGTTCAATCGTTACATTCCCCGGTCGAAGGCAAGCGCAGTTTGTTGCGACAATGTCGCCGGCGGGCAGTTGGTTGCCGACTTGTTTCTCGATGCTGGTTTTAAACGAATGGCGTACGTTGCCGGACGCGCCAATACCTCCACCAACGTCGACCGCGAAAAAGGTTTTGCGCAACGCTTGCGCGAACGCGGCGTGGTCGATTGGTTGTGCGAGCCAGGCGAGTACACGCACGAGTCCGGCTATCAAGCCGCGCGTCGTTTGCTCACACGCGCGGATCCGCCGGACGCGATTTTCGCGGCGAACGATATTATGGCGATGGGCGTGTTGGATGCCGCGCGTGAACTGGGCGTATGCGTGCCGGATCAATTATCGGTGATCGGTTTCGATGGCATCCCCGCGGGCGCGTGGCAAGCATACTCGCTGACGACGATTCGCCAGCCGGTTGAAGAGATGATCGCCGCGACGCTTGAACTGGTTGAAGCGCGCATTGCCAAACCGGACGCCAAGCCGGTTATTCAAATGATTCCAGGCACACTCGTCAAACGCACTTCAGCGCGTGTGTAGAACTATTTTCAAAATTGTCCTTCGGAGTAAATAAAATGCCCGTCCAAATTTCGATGCAAGGTCAGGTGGCTTTGGTCACCGGCGGTGGCGGCGGAATTGGTTCGGTGATTTGCCGAACGTTCGCACAAGCCGGCGCGCGGGTCATCATCACGGATGTAAACCTCGACGCGGCGCGTGCGGTGGCGAACAGTTTGCCGGGCGAAGGGCATTACGCCAGCAATGCGCCGGTGGACGACAGCGCGGCGCTGAAAAAATTCGCGACAGAAATAGCGGCGCAGTACGGCAAACTCAATGTGCTGGTGAATTGCGCCGGCGTAACGCGCCAAGTTGTGCACGATGATATGGATGGACTCGACGATGAATTGATCGACCGCATTTTTCGCATCAATTGGCGCGGCGCGTTTGCGACTGTACGCGCGTTTAAGGATTTGTTGGCAAAAGATGCCGGTGGCGTCATCGTCAACATTTCATCGATTGCCGGCACAACCGGCGTCGGCAGTAACGTCGCGTACTGCGCGTCGAAAGCCGCGCTCGATTCGATGACGCGGTCGTTAGCGCGCGCACTTGCGCCCAAAATCCGCGTTTTGTCGATTGCGCCGGGGTGGGTGGAAGGCGAGTATGCCAAAAAGATGGATCCGGCGATGATCGAGACGCAGAAAAAGATGACCCCGCTCCATCGTTTGGCGCAGGCGGAGGATGTGGCAAATGCGGTGTATGCCGCCGCCGCGTTGTTGACGTTTTCGACCGGCGACATTATTCACGTTGACGGTGGGCGCCCGCTCGGAGTTTAACGATGCAAATTGAAACCCGCGATTCGCGCGTCGCGCAAATCATCCATCCGAGCGTCGAACTCGAAACGATTGCAACCGGTTTTGAATTTACCGAAGGTCCGATCTGGCATCCGTACGAAAAACATCTCACGTTCAGCGATATTGTGGGAAGCACGATGTATCGTTGGGATCGCGCGAATGGCATTCGCGTGTTTCGCAAGCCGAGCAATATGGCGAACGGCAACACGTACGATTTGCAAGGTCGCATCGTCACCTGCGAACACGCGACGAGCCGCGTCACGCGCACCGAGCTTGATGGCAAGGTTGTTGTGCTTGCGTCGCATTACAATGGCAAAGAACTAAACAGCCCGAATGATATTGTCGTGAAAAGCGACGGCGCGATTTATTTTTCCGATCCCAGTTTCGGTCGCCGCGAGCGCGTCGGGGTTCCGCGCTCCCAGGATTTGAATTTCCAAGCCGCGTTTCGTTTTGACCCGGCATCCAATACCCTCACTCCTGTCGTCAGCGATTTTGAAAATCCAAACGGCTTGTGTTTTTCGAACGATGAAAAACAATTGTACGTCAACGATTCGCCGCGTCGCCATATTCGCGTCTTTGATGTTTTGCCGGATGGATCGGTTACGAACGGGCGCGTGTGGGCAGAGGTGAACGGTGAAGGCAAGGGCGTGCCGGACGGAATGAAATTCGATAGCGCGGGTAATTTGTTCTGCGCGGGACCCGGCGCGCTGTACATTTTTGACGCGCGCGCGAATTTGCTCGCGAAAATTCCGATGCCGGAGCAACTCGCGAATTTTGCGTGGGGCGACGACGATCTGTGTTCGCTCTATCTCACCGCGACGACGACGCTCTATCGTCTGCGCGTGAACGTGCCGGGACGCGCCTTGTTCTAATCGAGCGGTCAATTTTTTATTTCCCTGTGCATACGTATCCAGAAAATTGTCGTTCTGGGGTTAGCCACAAATTTCGTGACGAGGCGAAAATGGAAAGGAGGGATGTCAAGCAAGAAATGATGCTGTTTCGAATGAATCGCTTGGACAACCGTTTCAAATCAAAGAGGAGATGAAGGAAATGAAAACCCGTTTGATCGTCATCACCTTGTTGGTGGTGATCTTGATTGCACTCGTCGCGTGCGCCGCACCGACTGCCGCGCCGACTGCCGCCCCGCCGACCAAAGCGCCCGCCGCCGCTGCAACAACGGCACCCGCGGTACAAGCGTTACCGTACGGTTTGAAACCCGGTAAACCGTACAACGGCACGAAATTGAAATTCTTGATCTGCTGTAACACCGCGCAACAATTCTTCTCGCTCGCGCAAAAGACTTCGGAATTTACCGCGCTCACCGGGATCGAAGTCGAATGGGGCAATACACCGTTCGCGCAATTCCAACAAACCTTGATGACCGAAGGCACGTCGGGAAGCGACACGTACGATCTCTTGGCGTGGGTGGATAGCTGGGGCTATGCGCTCCAGAATTTCATCCTGCCGCTCGACAGTCGCCTCAAAGAAGCCAAGATCAACTTGGACGATTATCCGCCCGCGTACTTGAACCCCGCGAAAAATGCCAAGGGCGAAGTCCTGGGTCTGCCTTTGCGCGGTCACGCGTACATGCTGTTCTATCGCAAAGACATCTTCGATCAACTCGGACTGAAAGCGCCCGAGACGTACGCGGATCTCGAAGCCGCCGCGAAAGTGATCGCGGAAAAAACGAAACTGAAACCGATCGCGCCGTACTACAAAGCCGGCACCGGTGGACAAAACATGTTCACCTGGCTCAGTTTGCTCTGGGGCAACGGCGGCGACATTTTCGACAAAGATTGGAAACCCACGTTTAACAACGAAGCCGGGATCCAAGCCACGCAACGTTACGTGGACTGGGTGCAGAAAAATAAATGGGCGGCGGATGCTTCGCGCACCTGGGGTGAAGCGGATGGCTCGGCTGATTTCCAAAAAGGTAATTCGGCAATGTGGTTGGGCTGGTCGTGGCACTATGCCAACTTTTCCAATCCTGCCGCCGCTGCGCCCGAAGTCGCGAAAGGCGTCGCGTTCGTGCCCGCACCATCCTGGGAAGGCAAAGGCAAGCCCGCGACCTACGGCTACATTTGGGAGATGGGCATCTTCAAAGCGTCCAAGAAACAAGACGCCGCGTGGGAATATCTGAAATGGCTCGCGAGCGCGGAGATGGACAAAAAGGTTGCTCTCGACAAGAGCGATCCCAAGTTGGATAATGTTGTTGTCGTTCACTATTCTGTGTTGAACGATCCCGAAGTGAACGCCAAACACAACAACTTGCAAAAGACCATGGCGCTCTCATTGCAAAACGCGCGCACGCAACCATTGATGAACGATTGGCTCGCGGTGCAAACGATTCTCGAAACCGCGATCAACGAAGCCGCGAATGGCGCGCCGGTCAAAGCCACACTCGACAAAGCCGCCGCTGACGTCACCGATACATTGAAAAAAGCTGGCGGATACTACAAGTAACTCTCGATGAGACCTGTCAGGTTTTCGCAAATCTGACAGGTCTTGCCAAGGTCTGGGAGGTTGACGATGACGCATGCCCCGCGCCGAAATCCGTACACCAAATTTCTTCTGCTCGCGCCCGCGTTGTTGATGATCGTCGCGACGACGATCTATCCCTTATTCAGTTCATTCATCCTGAGCTTCCAACGATGGCGGATCAATCGCTCGCCCGAGCCGACGGATTTTGTGTGGTTCGACAATTACATCAGCGCGTTCGAGGATAAATATTTTTGGAACAGTGTCATCGTTACGCTCGAATTTACCGTGATCTCGGTCGGACTCACGATCATCATCGGTTTGGCGATCGCGCTGATTTTGCAAAAACGCACCAAACTCAATCTCTTTGTTCGCATGTTTTTGATTTTTCCGTTCGCGGTCAGTCCCGCGCTCAAAGGCATTTCGTTCGCGTTTATGCTCAGCCCGGATTATGGTGTGTTCCACGCGTTGATCCGCACGGTCTTTCCACCGGCGAAAGATATGGTGTGGCTGGGCGATCCATTCTGGGCGCTGTTCTGGCTCGCGATGTCGGAACTGTGGGGCTGGGCGCCGCTGTACGCGTTGATGTTTATCGGCGCGCTCGGATCGATCTCGACCGAAATTTTCGAAGCGGCGAAAGTGGATGGCGCGCACAACTGGGACGTGTTTTGGAAAATCACTCTGCCGCTCTTGAAACCGGTGCTCATCATCGCGACTCTGCTCAAAACGATTTTCTCGCTCAAACTGTTCGACCAGGTCGTAACGATGACCGGCGGCGGACCCGGACGCTCGACGCAAACCTTGAACTATTACGTGTACTTGACCGCGTTCCGCAATCTGGATATGGGATATTCCGCCGCGCTCGCATTCATCTTGCTCATCGCGCTCGCCGTCTTTGCGTATTTCTATGTGCGCGCGCTCGGCAGACCCACAGGAGCATGATCCCATGGCGATTTCAACTGCACGATCTACCTCTCTCGCGGTTGCTCATCCGCGCGCCAAATTCTGGCAACGCTTGCCCGGTCAAATCACCGAAATTATTTTCGCGATAGCGATCCTGGTGTTCACGATGTTGCCGATTTTTTGGTTGGCGATCACATCGCTCAAACCGGAAAATCGCGTGTACACGCTCGACGTGTTTTTTACGCCGACGATTCAAAACTATTTTACGATTTTCGACGCGCCGTACAACGAAGGCAAATTGTTGTTGAACAGCATCCTCGTCTCGCTCATCACGGTGACGATTGCGATTCCGCTCGGCGTGATGGCGGCGTACGTGTTCTCGCGGTTCCATTTTCGCGGCAGTCAAATTATGATGGTCGGCGTGCTCATCACGCAATTCATTCCGCCGCTCGTCATCGCGATTCCGTTTTACACGCTCTTTCGCACGCTGGGGATGATTGACAAGTTGCAAGCGTTGGTCGTCGTTTATCTGTCCATCGTTCTGCCGTATTCGATTTGGATGCTCAAGGGATTCATTGACGCGCTTCCGATCGAGATCGAAGAAGCCGCGTCAGTGGACGGATGCACCGAAGCACAAACTCTGCGCTATATCACTCTGCCGCTCGTGATGCCGGGCGTGATCACGTCGCTCGTCTTTGCGTTTATCAGTTGCTGGAATGAATTTACTTACGCGACGATCCTGACGCGGTTGGATTCGGCGACTTTGCCGATGGGGTTGATGAACATTTCCGGCGTGCGCGGTTTTTACTGGGAACTGATGGCGGCGAATGGAATGATCATTATGGTGCCGATGTTCATTCTTTCGTTCGCGGTGCGAAGATATTTTATCGAAGGTCTCACGATGGGAGCAGTGAAATGACCGATCAACCGGTTGATTTTTTTGACAAGGGCGACATCAGCAAACAAATTCCGCCTAGCACAACGCGCGCGCAAAGTATGCGCGGCTTTGAAGATACGTACGTGGACATTGTGGATTACATCATCCGTGTTACGCATCGCATCTGGGAAGAACACGACCTGGCATATTTGTACGACACGTATCAGCACAACGTCGTCATTTGGACATCGGAAGGATTGACGTACAGCCGCGAAACCGTGATGGCAAATTCCGCGAAAACGCAATCCGCGTTTCCCGACATTCGTTTGTTCGGCGACGATGTGATTTGGGCGGGCAACGACGAAGACGGTTTTCACACCTCGCATCGAATTATGTGGGTCGGACACAACACCGGCTATACCGTTTACGGTCCGCCGACCGGCAAGAAAATTTTGCGACCTGGTGTCGCGAACTGCGTCGTCAAAAATAATTACATCTACTACGAATGGATCGCGCGCGACGAGATGAGTCTCGTTTTGCAACTCGGGTACGATCCGCACGAAACCGCGCGGCGCATTGTCGAGCACGAAGCGCGTAATAAAATCGGCGTGCCGCCCATCGGCGAAATCGAACGCATCGCCGGGCAAACCATTCCCCCGGTGTTGCCGCCGAAAACATCAAACGAATTTGACCCCGAAGATTTTGTGCGGCGAATGTTCAACGATGTGTGGAATTGGCGGCGTATCAGCGCGTTGAAGCAGTACTATGCGACGAACCAAATCGTGCACGCGGCGGCGGGACGCGAGATGTACGGACACGGCGATTTGCGCGCGTTCATCCTCACGACCATCGCGGCATTTTCCGATTTGATGATGACGGTTGATCACGTTTACTGGAACGGCAACGCGAAGGATGGTTATCGCGTTGCGTCACGTTGGACATTGCAAGGTACGCACGATGGTCACGGCATTTACGGCGACCCCAGCGGCGCGCGTGTTCGCATCATGGGCATTTCGCATCATCACATCAAAAACGAAAAAATTACCGAAGAGTGGATGTTGTTCGACGAGTTTGCGATGCTCAAACAAATCTATCGCGCGAAATTATAAATCGCGACTTGAGGTGGAACGTGCCAACCACAAATCAGTCTGTCCAATCGGATGAGCACTTGATTCGCCGCAAAGGTGAACCGCGCACGATGCCGCGCGATTTCAAAATTTCGCTCGGCGCGAAAGGCGGCACAGATCAACAACTGTTGAATCCTGGGTCGCAACGTCGCCAACCGATGCGCGGGTTCGATGAAACGTACGTGGACATTATTGATTACATCGTTCGCATCACGCATCGCATCTGGGAAGCGCAAGAGATCGGTTACATCTACGACACGTATCGGCACAATTCCTGGACGGTGGACGATTCGGGTTTGCAGTACGGGCGCGACAAGATTGTGGCGGACACGGTGCAAACGATCAATATGTTCCCCGACATTCGTTTGTACGCGGACGACATTGTTTGGGCGGGCGACGACGAGGTTGGTTTTTACACCTCGCATCGCACGGTCATCCTGGGACATAATACCGGTTATAGCAAGTACGGACCACCGACCGGCAAAAAAATCGTCGTGTGGTGCATCGCGAATTGCATCGCGCTCGAAAACGAAATTTTTGAAGAGTGGACGATGTACAACACGTCGAGCATGCTCGCGCAGTTGGGATACGATTTGCGCGACAAGGCGCGCGAGTTCGGCAATCAAAAAGACGCGGACGCGTTGCGCGATTTGCGAACGAGCGAGCCGCATCGTTTGCCGGGGCAAGGCAAGCCGCCGCATCTGCCGCCCGCGCCGAACGATGGGTTTGATGTCGAGGATTTTTTGCGCCGCACGTATCACTATGTTTGGAATTGGCGCATGCCCGGCAAAGTGAACGAAGCGTACGCGCCGAACCTGCGCTTTCACGGTTCGACGAATCGCGAGTATTACGGACTCGGCGCATATCGTTCGTTCATTCTTGCGATGCTCGCAATGTTTCCTGATCTCGCAATGCAGATTGATGATTTGTATTGGATGGGCAACGACGCGGAGGGTTATCTCGCATCGGTGCGTTGGAGCATTGTCGGCACGCATCGCGGCGCGGGCATTTATGGCGCGCCTACCGGTCGCCAAATTTATTTGTGGGGCATTTCGCAACATCACATCAAACAAGGTCGCATCGTCGAAGAGTGGATGTTGTTCAACGAGTTTGATGTGATGCAGCAGATTTATCGCGATTGATTTGGTAATTGGTAATTGGCAATTGGAAATTAGAAATTGGAAGTTGGAACTTGGAGATTGGATTACGCTCTAACATCCAACGTCCAACCTCCAACATCTAACATCCAACCTCCAACCTCCAACTTCCAATTTCCCTTGAGGAACAAATGCCCCAACCCGTTACAAATGTTTACCAAGCCGACATTCACAACCTGATGAACCCAGGTTCGGAAAAACGTCAATCTATGCGCGGCTTTGACGACGAGTTCGTAGATTTGCCGGATTACATCGTTCGCATCACGCACAAAATTTGGGAAGAGCGCGCAATCGGTTTGATTTACAACTATTACAATCACAACGCGATTATGCACAGCGATTATGGCACGACGCACGGCGTCGAAGCCGTCGTCGTTTCGACGTTGCAGTACCAAGCCGCGTTTCCGAGCGATAAAGGTTTTGCCGATGACGTGATTTGGAGGGGCAACGACGAAGATGGTTTTTATTCGTCGCATCGTTGGACGAACGTTGGCACGCATACCGGTTACAGTTCGTATGGCGCGCCGACCGGACGCCAGGTCATTCGCACCGGCTTTGCCGATTGTTGTGTGCGCGAGAATCGCATTTACGAAGAGTGGGTCGTGCGCGATGGATCCAGTATGCTCCGGCAAATGGGCATTGACCCGAAACAGTACGTCGCCGACCTGGTCAAGACCGGCGCGTACGATTGGATGCGCGCCGAGCCGCACGGCGACATTGAACGTTTGCGCGGACAATTGCCGCCGCCGATTATGCCGCCGAAACAATCGGAAGGATTCGATGTGCAAGATTTTGTGCGGCGCAGTTATCACGAAATTTGGAACTGGCGATTGATTAACCAGGTCGAAGCGTACTATGCCGAGAATCACGTCGCGCATTTGCCCGATGACCGCGAACTGCACGGACGCGCCGACATTGCCTATTTTATAACGTGTATGCTCGCGATGTTTCCCGATGGCGCGATGGAGATCGATCATTTCGCCGCGCTCGGCAACGACGCGGAAGGTTATCGCGTCGCGATACGCTGGACGTTCCAGGGCACGCATCAAGGGCACGGCATCTACGGCGCGCCGACGAACAAACGTATTCGCATGACCGGCATCTCGCATCATCACATCGAAAACGGTCAATATGTTCAAGAGTGGACGTTGTTCGATGAGATTGCGTTGTTGTTGCAATTGGCAATTTGAGAATAGAGATTAGAGACTGGAGATTGATTTCCAATCTCTAATCTCCAATCTCCAATCTCTAAACCACAAAGGAAAAATAAAATGCCCTTACCAATTACCGATGTCTATCAACAAGATGCCAGCAAGTTGTTAAATCCTGGGACGGAAAAGCGTCAATCCATGCGCGGCTTTGACGACGACTATGTAGACTTTCCCGATTACATCGTGCGATGCACGCACAAAATTTGGGAAGAGCGCGGCATTGGTCTGGTGTACACACATTACAATCACAATGCGATTGTGCATACCAACTTTGGCACGACGCACGGCGTCGAGCAGATGGTCAAGGACACGATCCAAACGCAAGCCGGGTTTACAAATCGCGTCGCGCTCGCGGACGATGTGATTTGGAGTGGCAACGACGAAGATGGTTTTTATTCGTCGCATCGTGTGACGAGCATTGGCTTGAACACCGGCTATAGCGTTTACGGTCCACCGACCTGGCGCATGTTGACGCGGCACGGTTTTGCGGAATGTGCTGTGCGCGAAAATCGCATCTACGAAGAATGGCTCGTGCGCGACGGCATCAGCATTTTGCGCCAACTCAAAATAGATCCGAAACAGTACGTCGCCGACCTGGTCGCGAGCGGCAAGTACGATTGGATGAAAGACGAACCGCGCGGCGAAATCGAACGCGTGCAAGGGCAATTGCCGCCACCGATTTGGCAACCGAAACAATCGGAAGGATTCGATGTCGAAGATTTCGTGCGCCGCGCGTACCACGAAATTTGGAATTGGCGATTGCTCAACAAGGTCAACAATTATTACGCTAAGAATCATCTCGCGCATACGACCGGCGAACGCGAATTGTACGGACGGGCGGCAATCGGTTATTTCATCAATTGCATGTTGGCGATGTTCCCCGATGCCGCGATGGAGATTGACCATTTCGCCGTCGTCGGCGATGAAAAGAAAGGGTATCGCGTCGCGACGCGCTGGACCTTCCAGGGCACGCACGAAGGCAACGGCGTCTACGGAAAACCGACCGGCAAGCCCGTGCAATTCTTTGGCGTCTCGCATCATCACATCAAAGACGGCAAGTTCGTGCAAGAGTGGACGCTGTTTGATGAAGTCGCCATCATGTTGCAACTCGCAATTTGAAAATAGAGATTAGAGATTGGAGATTTGTAGACCTCCAATCTCCAATCTCTAATCTCCAACTTCCAATCTCCAAACATGGTTAGAGAATTTGACCGCGCGCGTTTGCAAGCCGATTGGGAACAAGCGCTCGCGCGTTTGACCGGCAAATCGGTTGACTTATTAGCGTATGAACAAGTGCGCCAGAAACTCAATACGCAAATCACGCCGAATCGCACCTTAAAAGATATTCCACTCGACGCGATTGTGGGAAGCGTTGGTCGCGCTGGCGATTTCACGCGCAAGTTTTATCCGTTGCGCGACAACGATGCGGTGCGTTGGGAGCGCGTGCGCGAGGTAACTGAAAAAGAAGGCGTGCCGCCGATTGAAGTGTACCAAATCGGCGAGGCGTACTTTGTTGCCGATGGCAATCATCGCGTTTCGGTCGCGCGACAGTTAGGCGCGCAGTTCATCGAAGCGATGGTAACCGAGGTGTCCAGCCCGGTCGCGCTCACGCCCGATGCGCGACCCGAAGATATTATTCTTCAAGCGCGACGGCTCGAATTTTTGCAACGCACGCATCTCGACAAACTGCGACCCGATGCCGAACTGCGCGCGAGTGAGCCAGCCGCGTACGATATGCTCGCGCGTCACATTGAATTGCATCGCTATGTGATGAGCACGACGCAAAAACGCGACGTGTCGGAAAACGAAGCAGCGATTGATTGGTACGATAATGTGTACTCGGTCATCGCGAACGTGATTCGCGAGCACAATGTCCTGCGCGATTTTCCGAATCACACCGAAGCCGATGTGTACTTGATGGTTTCTGGGTATCGCGCATTGATGGATGAAGCGACTGAGTGGGAAGCACAATCGAGCGCTGAGCCGACCAAGGTGAAATCGTTTGTCGCGCGCGTCCTGGGTCGCATTCAAAATGTCTTGGCGTCCGACGATGCGAGCGAGCGCGTGATGCCCGGTCGTTGGCGACGCGAACATGTGCTGGCGAATTTACAAAACGACGACGGTCAAGTTTTCCGGTTGTTCAAAAATATCCTCGTGCCGCTCAACGGATGCGCCTCGGGCTGGGACGCGCTGACGATGGCGTTCGATGTCGCACAACGCGAACGCGGGCGCGTGCTCGGTCTCTACGTTACACAAGACGATGCGGGTGCCGTGCAAGCCGAGTTCGCGCGGCGATGCGAGCAAGCCAGTATTTTCGGTTCGCTCGCCGTCGAGCCGGGCGACATCGCGGAAACGATTTCGAATCGCGCCGAGTGGGTGGACATCACCGTTATCAAAATCGCGCATCCGCCGCCCGCGCAACCGTTTGCGAAACTAGGTTCGGGGATGCGGACGCTCATTCGCAACTGCGCCAGTCCGATTTTATTCACACCTGGGATTGTGTATCACTTTGGACGCGCGGTGCTGGGTTACGATGCGAGTCCCAAAGCGAATGAGGCGTTGGCGATTGCGGCGTATCTCGCGCGGCGATGGAATGTCGCGTTGACGGTGGTCGGTGTGCCCAACGGCAAATTTGATACCGGCGAAGCGTTGTATCAAGCCAAAGATTTTTTGCGCGAACGAAAAATTCAAGCGACCCTCATCAATCGTCAGGGGCAGAGCGCACAAGTGCTTTTGCGCGTCGCGCAAGAACAACGCGCCGGGTTGATTATCGTCGGCGGGTACGGACACAATCCGCTCATCGAATTGACCCTGGGCAGTACGGTAGACGAAATTCTGCGCACGAGTTATTTTCCAACGCTTGTGTGTCCGTAAATCGAAAACGAAACAGAGGTAAAGGCATGGCAGAGAACGAGGTCATCGTTCGACCCGAACAACTCGAAAATTTTTTGACTGATTTATTTGAGCGCGCCGGGATGACGCGCGACGACGCGGCGTACTCGGCGCACGCGCTCGTGCTGACGAATTTGTGGGGCATTGACTCGCACGGCGTTTTGCGCGCGGCGATTTATCTCGAACGTTTGAGCAAGCGCGTTGTCAATCCGCGTCCGAACATCCAAACGATTCGCGGCGGCTTCGCGCTCGAAGTACTCGATGGCGATGATGGACTCGGTTACATCGTCGGTCGCGCGGCGATGAATCGCGCGATTGAGCTCGCGGAAAAATTTAACATCGCGGCGGTCGGCGCGATCAAAAGCAATCACTTTGGCGCGGCGGCATTGTACGCGCGCCTCGCCGCCGAACGCGGCATGATCGGGATCGCGATGACGAACGTTGTGCCGAACGTCGTCGCGCCGGGTGGCAAGAAACCAATCACCGGCAACAATCCACTCGCGATCGCGATTCCAACGTACGGCGATTTTCCGTTCGTGCTTGACATGTCCATGTCCGCTGTCGCGGGCGGCAAACTTTTGCTCGCCGCGAAAAAAGGACAAAAGATTCCGCTCGATTGGGCGACCGACAAAGAAGGTCGTCCGACCGATGATCCAACTGCCGGGTTTGCCGGATTTCTTTTGCCGATGGGCGGCTACAAAGGTCTGGGTCTTTCGTACGTCGTGGACATTTTATCCGGCTTGATTACCGGCGGCGTGTTCGGCGATCAAATGAAAGGGATGTACACGCATCCGAACGATCCCAGTTTGACCGGGCATTTCATGATCGCGATCAACGCGGCGGCGATCATCGGCAAGGATGAAATGCAATCACGAATGAACGCATTTTATCAGCGCATCAAAACCTCGCCGATGTGGGATGAGCAGGGCGAAATGTTCTTGCCCGGCGAGATCGAATATCGAAGCGCGATCAAGCGACAACGTGAAGGTATTCCGCTTCCGCAAAAATTATTCGACGAACTCGTCGCGCTCGGTAACAAGATGGGCGCATCGAGTACGTTGACGCAAATGTAAATTGGACGCGGACGAGCGCAGACGAACGCAGAAAAAATCCGCGTCCCAAAATAAAATCCAAATTTCAAAAGGAGCATAAAAAATGAAAGAGCGAAAGTTCTTGTGGTGGCAAGAATTGCCCTACACCGAAGTTGTGCGTTGGGCAAAGGAAGAATGTGACCTCGCGATTCTGCCCATCGGCGCAATCGAACAACACGGACCGCACTCGCCGTGCGGCGTGGACGCGTACAACGCGACGGGCATGGCGGAACTGATCGCGAAAAAATCCGGCGCGATGCTTTTGCCCTCGCCGATGTACGGATCGCATCCGTATCATCACTGGTACATGCCCGGCACGATTCCGCTTTCGTACGACACGCACATCGCACTGCTCGTTGACATTGTAAAAGGCGCGGCGGTTTCCGGTTACAACAAATTCATCATCCTCTCCGCGCACGGTCAAGTTTCGACGACGCTTGTCGCGGTGCACAAGCTCGGACTCGAAGGACATTTCACGTTATCATTGCACTGGTACGATTTCTTGCGCGACAACAAGGACGTGCTCGAAGATTACATGTGGCACGCCGACGAAGCGGAAACGTCGGTCGGTTTGTACTTGTATCCCCAGTACGTGGATATGAGCAAAGCCGAAAAGGGCGGCGGCGAAGCGTTGGTGGATCGCAAGTTCATCATCGCGCCCGGTATGGCGCCGAAACCTGGGACGATGTATCACTTTGAAGGCACGTTCGCGCGACCCGAATACAAAGAGTTGCCGAACGGCGTCATCGGCGATCCGACCAAAGCGACGTTGGCGAAAGGCGAGAAACTCGTCACGCGCACGGTGGATCATGTATGCGATGTGATCGCGGATGTGATGAAGCGTTGGCCCGTCGGCGTCAAACCGCCGATTAAATAATTTGTAGTAGGGGCGGGGTTACCCCGCCCCTACAAGTACAAAAATTTTCTTGTGAGGCAGAGATGAAACTGAAAGACAAAGTTGCAATCATCACCGGCGCGACGAAAGGCATTGGCGAAGCGACGGCATACGAGTACGTCAAGGAAGGCGCGAAGGTTTCGCTCGCCGGACGTTCGACTGATTTGGGCGCGCAGGTCGTCAAGAAATGTCAAGAGCTGGGCGGCGAGGCGATTTTCGTAACGTGCGATGTGAGCAAGAAAAAAGATGTGGACAATCTCGTCGTGGAAACCGTGAAAGCGTTTGGCACGATTGATATCGTCGTGAACAACGCGGGCGTCAATCACAGCGCGAATTTTTTCGACACGACCGAAGAAGACTGGGACTGGGTGATGGGCGTTGATCTCAAAGGCACGTTCTTGCTCAGTCAAGCCGCCGCGCGCGTGATGGTCGCACAGAAAAAAGGCGGCTTTATCGTGAACGTGTCGTCCGTGATGGCGCAACTCGCGCTCGCCGACCAGGTGCCGTACTGCGCGGCAAAGGGCGGCGTCAATCAACTCACCAAAGCGATGGCGCTCGCGCTCGTGGACAAGGGCATCCTGGTCAACTGCGTCGCGCCCGGTCCCGTGCTGACTGAATTGATGCAACGCGTTGTGCATAGCGAAGAGAAACACAAAATCTTGATGGATCGCTTGCCGATTGGGTATATCGCCTCGTGCGAACAAATCGCGCGCGTGATTGTTTTCATGGGTAGCGAGGACGCGAATTATTTCGTCGGTCAGACCATCTACCCGGACGGCGGACGTTCGATTCAAGGTTTCCCGCGCAAAGCGGAGAAATAGCCGTTGGCGATTGGAGTTTGGGAAACAATCTCCAATCGCCCATTGGCAACTTTTAAAACAGGAGCAAGTTGGTGACGTATCCAAAAGTGGGTCTCATCACGTTTGGCGATGAACGCGCGCACGAATGGGCAAAGGTGTTCAAGAATCTCACCGAGCCGCGCCATCGTCAAGCGATTGATTATCTCAAAACCTTGCCGATTGAATTGTGCGCGGATGAAAACGTCGCGCGCACCAAGCAGGACATTGATGGTCAAGTGGATCGTTTGCGCGCGGCGAACGTCGAAGCATTCGTCGCGCATGTGCCGTGTTGGACTGCGCCGAATCTCGTCGTGCGCGGCGTGCAACGTATGAACTTGCCGACCGCGCTCGTTTCGAACGCGAGTCCGGCGACGCACGGCACGGTTGGTTTGCTCGGCGCGGCGGGCGCGCTCGCGCAAATCGGTTATCCACATTTGCGCGTGCGCCAAGATTTTGAAACCGGCAAGGTCGGCGAAAAAACGTTGCCCTTGTTTCGCGCGGCATCCGCCGTCAAACAATTGCGCGGCGAAGTGTTCGGCTTGTTCGGCGGTCGCTCGCTCGGCATTGACACCGGCACGTTCGATCCGATGCAATGGCGCGAACAATTCGGCATAGATGTCGAACACATTGATCAACTCGAAATCATTCGCCGCGCGGAAAAAATGTCCGAGGATCAATCCGCGGAGATGATGGCGTGGCTGACCAAGAATGTCGCGAGCATCGGCTACAACGATCAAGGTCTCACGCCCGCGAAATTGTCGTTCCAGGTTCGCTGTTACCTCGCGACGAAACAGATCATCGAAGAAAAAGGTCTCGACTTTGGCGCGATTAAATGTATGCCCGATCTCTCGAACAACTTTGTGCCGCAGTGCATCAGCGCGGCGTTCATGCCGAGTCCGTACGACGCGGCGGGATCGAAACCGGTTTTTTCGTTCGCGTGCGAAGCGGACGGCGACGGCGCGTTGTCAATGGAAATTTTGAAACTCGTCTCCGGCGGATTGCCGCCGTTCTTTGGCGATTTGAGTTACCTTAACGAAAGTACGCACACGCTGTATCTGCCGAACTGCGGCGCGGTTTGTTCGTGGTACGCCGGTCGCTCGAACAATCCGGCGGACAACCTTAAAAATATCGAACTGCGTCCGGCGATTCGACCCGGCGGCGGCGCGATCACCTATTTCAAAGCCGCGCCCGGCGCGATGACGCTCGCGCGTTTGTATCGCAAAGCCGGCGCGTACACGATGGCGATCATTCCCGGCGAAGCAGTCGAGCCGACCCAGGATGAGTACGCCGCATTCGTCGCGGCGCGCGGCAAACATCAATTGCCCACCGCGTTCGTCAAGGTCACTGCCGATTTCGACGACATCATTCAAGAGTTCGGATCGAATCACATCTCCGGCATCGCGGGCGCGTTCGTGAACGAGTTGGTGCATGTGTGCGAGTTGTTGAACATCGAAGCAGTGGTGTTGGATTGAATATGAACTCACGCGAACGTTTTCACGCGGCGATGAATCATCAACCGACCGACCGCGTGTTGATTGATTACGGCAAACACATCGGCTCGTTCCATCGCAACGCGTACGTGAAATTGCGCGAGCATCTGCGCGATGTGCCGATGCACGATGGCAGTCACATTTTGGATCGCATGGCGCAGAACGTCGTGCTTGATGAAGCGTTGTGTCAGCGATTCGGCATTGATTTTCGTTGGGTCATTCCGCGCTGGGTCAACGTGCGCGACGTAACGATTGACGGCGAACCTGGTTACGTGGATATGTGGCACACGCCGCACAAATGGACAGACGTCGGAAACTATTTTGCGATTCACGCACAACCACTCGGCAAAGAAGATTTGACGATTGCGGATGTGAACACATTCGATTGGCCCCCCGCGAATAATCCGGCGATGTTCGCCGGATTGCGCGAGCAAGCCAAGCATTGGTACGAGAACACGCAGTACGTCGGCGGCGGCGATGGGATCAAGGTCGGCATTTTGCAAACGGCGTCGCAGTTGCGCGGGTACGACAAACTCTTTACCGATTTTGCGCTCAACCCCGACCTGGCGCACACCTTGTTGCAAAAACTTTCGACGACGATCAACGAGATGTACTTTCATTACATGCAAGCCGTTGGCGAGTACATCCAGGTCGTCGTCATCACCGACGATCAAGGCACGCAAAATTCGTTGATGGTCTCGCCGAAAATGTTTCGCGCGTTTATCAAGCCGTACCTTGGAGCGCAAATCGAAACGATCAAGAACACGGCGAACGTCAAGGTGTTGATGCACTGCGACGGTGCGATTGCGCCGATCATTCCCGACCTGATCGAAATCGGCGTGGATATTCTCAATCCGATCCAGACCGTTGTCAAAGGTCTCGAAGATACGCGCGCGCTCAAAGAAAAATTCGGCGATCAAATTGGTTTCCACGGTTCAATTGATGTGCAACAAGTTCTACCGAATGCAACAGTCGAGGGCGTGCGTGAAGAAGTCAGAAAACGAATCAACGAATTAGGAACGAATGGTGGATTCATCATCGCGCCGTGCCACAACATCAACATTGATATTCCGCCGGAAAATGTTGTCGCGTTGTTCGATGCGGCGCAAGAAATTAGAGATTAGAGATTGGAGATTGGAAATGTTTGAAGACATTTACAACAGTGTGGTCGAAGGAAACGCGGCGGGTTGTGTTGCCGGTGTGAAAGCGGCAATCGCCGCGGGCAACGATCCCGGCAAAATTTTGAACGACGGAATGATCGCGGCGATGGCGGATGTGGGCAAACGTTTTGAATGTGGCGAGTACTATGTGCCGGAAATGTTGATCGCCGCGCGCGCGATGCAAGCCGGGTTGAAAGAACTACGCCCGCATCTCGTCGCCGCCGACATCAAGCCGATTGCGAAAATCGTCGTCGGCACGGTCAAGGGCGATTTGCACGACATCGGCAAAAACCTGGTCGCGATGATGCTCGAAGGCGCGGGGTTCGAGGTGATTGATCTCGGCGTGGACGTTGCGCCGGAAAAATTCGTCAACGCGATCAAACAAAATCAACCGCGTTTCGTCGGCATGAGTGCGCTCCTCACGACGACGATGCCGATGATGAGCAAAACCATCGAGGCGATCACTGCGGCGGGCTTGCGCGATCAAGTGACGATCCTGGTTGGCGGCGCGCCGGTCACGGACAAGTTCGCGCAGCAAATCGGCGCGAATCTGTTTGCGCCCGATGCGTCGTCCGCATCGAGTCGCGCCAAAGCACTGGTCGGATAACCAGAATCCAGGTTTCTCCAAGAAGCCTGGATTCTGGAAAAAAAATATTTTTTATCTCATGGAGGGATAAGTGGAACACCCAAAATTAACGAACGAAGAAATGCAAGCGCGCGTCGTGCGTTTCAAGGATGTCAAGAAACGTCCGATTCCGTTGATGTTTATTGATAGCGTGTTGCCGCGGCATCAGCGCGTCAATTACGCGATCATCGGCGACACGGCGAGCGAGAATCCGAATATCAAACCATCGTTCACGGGCGAGCATAAATTTCAGATTGGCATGTTCACCGCGCAACCCAAGTGCGGTCCAGCGTGGCACACGCACGATTACATCGAGTTGTTCATGCCGCTCACCGGTAAATGGAAATTTTACTGGGGCGATGATCCGGATGGCACGATCCAGGGCAGTGCGGTGTTGGGACCCTGGGACATGATTTCGTGTCCGCCCGGCAAATGGCGCGCGTTCGAAAACGTGGGCAAGGAAGAGGCGTTGATGTTCGCCGTGCTTGAGCCGCACGAACAATTCAAATTCAAAGACCCGTACTGGGGCACCCAGGTTTTAGAACAAGCCGCCGCGCTCGGTTTTCACGCCGACGACTCCGGCAAAATGATCAAGCCGGCGAATTTCGCCGAGGTTGAAAAAGAGTTGTTCGACAAACTCGTTCGTAAGAAAAAATCACCAGCGAAGAAATCGGCGGCAAAAAAGCCGGCAAAAAAAATCGCCAAACGCAAGTAGCGATGATCGCGAAGCAATCCTCTTCGAGGATTGCTTCGCTTTGTTGAAACACAAATTATGGATCGCATCAAATCTCTCCCTGCCGAATGGCAAACGAATCTGTTGCCGGAAATTCAATCCCAGGTTCGCGCGAGCGAGCGCAAGGTTGTCGTGCTCGACGATGATCCAACCGGCACGCAAACGGTACATGGCATTCCCGTGCTCACCGAGTGGTCGGTCGCATCATTACGCGCCGAACTCGCAAATGATTTGCCCTGTTTTTACATTCTCACCAACTCGCGCAGTTTGCCCTTGCCCGGCGCGCAAGCGATGAATGCCGAAATCGCGCGCAATCTGCGTGAGGCATCGCAACAAGCGCAACGTGATTTTGTCGTCGTGAGTCGAAGCGACTCGACCTTGCGCGGACATTTTCCCGGCGAAGTGGACGCGCTCGCGAATGCGCTCGAACAAAATTTTGACGGCTGGCTCATCATTCCGTTTTTCCTCGAAGGCGGACGTTACACGATTGGCAACGTGCATTACGTCGCCGAGGGTGACAAGCTCGTGCCCGCCGGTGAAACGCCGTTCGCGCGCGATAGCGCATTCGGTTATCGCGCGTCGAATTTGCGCGAGTGGGTTGAAGAAAAAACCGGCGGGCGCGTGCGCGCCGACCAGGTCGCAACAATTTCGATTGACGATTTGCGAATCGGCGGACCAAATCGCGTCGCGGAAAAATTGATGATGATTGCGCGCGGGCAAATGTGCGCGGTGAACGCGGCGAGTTATCGCGATGTCGAAGTATTTGTTGCCGGTTTGTTGATTGCCGAAGCGCAAGGCAAACGATTTTTGTATCGCACCGCCGCGTCGTTCGTGCGCGTGCGCGCCGGCATCGAGCCGCGCGCGTTGTTGACGAAATCGGATTTGCAATTGCCGAAGTCGGGCGGCGGTCTCGTTGTCGTCGGTTCGTACGTGCCGAAAACAACCGCGCAAGTTGAAGCATTGCTCGCGCAAACAAAAATCACCGGCGTCGAAATCAGTGTGGATGCTTTGCTTGATGCGCGACGCGAAAACGAAATCGCGCGTGTGGCGTTGAGCGCAGAAAATGCGATGAAGCAAAACCAGGATGTGGTGATCTACACGAGTCGCCAACTTGTGACCGTGAACGATGTCGAAGCATCGCTCACGATTGGTCAGCGCGTGTCCGACGGTTTGATTGAGATTTTGCATCGCATCAACACGATGCCGCGTTATCTCATTGCGAAGGGTGGCATCACATCGAGCGATGTGGCGACGAAAGGGTTGAACGTCAAACGCGCGATGATTCGCGGACAAATTTTACCGGGCGTCCCAGTGTGGCGGCTTGGAAATGAAAGCCGCTACCCAGGATTGGATTATATTGTGTTTCCCGGCAACGTTGGCACGCCAAATTCACTCGCGGAAATCATTCAAAGGATGAAAGATGAACGCTTCGCGTGAAATTTTCATCCTTCATCCCTCATCCTTCATCCTTTGATAAAAATGCTTACATCAACTTTTGATTTGCTTCAACAAGCCGCACAAGGTCATTACGCCCTCGGCGCGTTCAACGTTTACAATCTCGAAGGCGCGCTTGCGGTAGTCAATGCCGCGCAAGCAACGCGCAGTCCGGCGATTCTGCAAATACATCCGAGCGCGTTCGAGTACGGCGGCGCGGCGCTTGTCGCGTTGTGTTTGCAAAGCGCGCGCGATGCGAGTGTGCCAATGTCCGTGCATCTCGATCACAGCACCTCGGCGGATGCGATTCGTTTCGCGCTCGATGCTGGGATGACTTCGATTATGGCGGACGGTTCGCATCTCGCGTACGATGAAAATGTCGCGTTCACGCGTGCGATGGTCGAACTCACACGCGCGCGCGCGGGATTCGTCGAAGCAGAACTGGGGCGACTCGCGGGCACAGAAGATGGACTGACGGTTGCGGAGTACGAAGCGAGACTCACCGACCCAGGTCAAGCGCCCGAGTTTGTCGCGCAAACTAGGATTGACGCGCTTGCGGTGTGCATCGGCAACGTGCACGGCAAATATCGCGGCGAACCGCGTCTCGATTTCGCGCGGCTCGCGGCGATTCGTGACGTGGTGAGCGTGCCGCTCGTTTTGCACGGCGCGTCCGGCTTATCGCGCGATCTCGTGCGCCGCTCAATCGAACTCGGCGTGCGAAAATTCAACGTCAACACCGAGGTGCGCGGCGCGTACATCGAATCGCTCAAAGCAAAATTAAAGTTACCCAAGACGCCTGATCTGATTGATTTGATGCGTGACGCGATTCAAGCGATGCAAACCGTCGTCGCGGAAAAACTGGAATTGTTCGATTCAATCGGCAAGGCATAAAATCGAAAAGGAAAAAAACACAATGGCAACCCAGGTTTTTGAAAATCGCGTCAAGCGATTGATTCAGCAAGGCAAAAAAGTTTCCGGCGCGTGGGCGCAAATCGCCAGCCCGCTCGCGGCGGAAATTATGGCGCGCGCCGGTTTCGATTTTCTGATGATTGACATGGAGCACGGTCCGAGCGATGTGCTTGCGCTGATCGCGCAGTGCCAGCCGTTGAATGGATCGAACACCGTGCCGTTCGTGCGCGCGCCGTGGAACGATTTCGTCGCGATCAAACGCATCCTCGATGCGGGCGCGTATGGCGTGCTCATCCCGTACGTCAACACGAAAGCGGAAGCAGAGGCGGCGGTGCGCGCGTGCAAATATCCGCCGCTCGGCATTCGTGGGATCGCCGGCAGTCCGCGCGCGGCGGGATACGGACAAAACATCATGAACTATTTGACGCGCGCGAACGACGAAATTTTTGTGATGACCGCCGTCGAAACGCCGGAAGCCGTCGCGAACCTGGACGAAATTCTTAAGGTCGAAGGTCTCGACGGAATTTTTATCGGACCGATGGACTTGTCTACTTCGCTTGGACATTTTGCCAATCCGAATGTTCCCGAAGTGCAACAAGTGATCGCGGGCATCGAGAAAAAAGTTTTCGCGAGCGGCAAAGCGCTCGCGACGATTTCGGGCAGTTGGCAACAAGCGAGCGAGCTCTACAAACGCGGTTATCAGCTCGTGTTGCTGATGGCAGATGGCTCGGCACTCGGAAGCATCGCGGCGGAACGCGTCGCGCAATTTCGCAAAGAGTTTCCCACCGGTTAATCGAAATTGGGTAGTGTCCCTGTAACGGGGATGCTACCCAGGTTTTGACATTCCCCGCGCACGCGAGTACAATCGTGCCACAGTTGCCTTCGAGTACGCTTGCCACCCTTTGCACAACGGAGATGCGCGATGCTCGCCAAAGTTACTTCCTGCGCCGTCGTCGGTCTCGACGGCGCGCTTGTGGATGTCGAAGTAGACATCTCGAACGGTCAACCTGGTTTCACGATTGTCGGGCTCCCCGACGCGGCAGTCCAAGAATCGCGCGAACGCGTCCGCGCCGCGATCAAGAACTCGAACTTTTTCTACCCCTTCAACAAACGCATCACCGTCAATCTCGCGCCCGCCGATCTTCGCAAAGAAGGTCCCGCGTACGATCTCCCGATTGCGGTTGGCTTGCTCATCGCGTCCGAACAACTCGCCGCCGATTTATCGCGCACACTCGTCATCGGCGAATTGTCACTCGATGGCATCGTCCGCCACACGAACGGCGTTCTGTCGATGGCGGCAGTTGCGCGCGAACGCGGCTTTGGCGATTTGTTCGTCCCCGCGAGCGATGCGCCCGAAGCCGCGCTCGTCCCCGATCTGAATGTCTTTCCGATTGAAACCTTGTTCGCGCTCTCCGCGCACATCAACGGAATGCAACCGCTCGCACCCTATCGCGCGACGCGCGATTTTGCGCCGGACACCGCGCCAAGTTACGCGACCGATTTCGCCGAAGTGCGCGGGCAAGAGCATGTGAAACGCGCGCTCGAAGTCGCCGCCGCCGGGCAACACAATTTGTTGATGAGCGGTCCGCCTGGCGCGGGCAAAACCTTGCTCGCGCGATCCTTTCCCTCGATTTTGCCGAACCTCACGCTCGAAGAATCGTTGGAGATCACGCGCATCTATTCGGTGAACGATATGTTGCCGAGTGATTCGCCATTGATCCGGCATCGTCCGTTTCGTGCGCCGCATCACACGATTTCGCATGCGGGCTTGGTGGGTGGTGGACGTTGGCCCCGACCTGGGGAGATTTCGCTCGCGCATCGCGGCGTATTGTTTTTGGATGAATTGCCGGAATTCGACACGCGTTCTTTGGAAGTTTTGAGACAACCGGTAGAAGATAAAATTGTCACGATTTCGCGCGCGCAAGGATCGCATACTTTTCCGGCAAATTTTATGCTGATCGCCGCGATGAATCCGTGCCCGTGCGGTTATTACGGCGACCCGGTCAAAGAGTGCACTTGCTCCAGCACGAATGTGTTGCGCTATCAAAAGCGGATCAGTGGTCCGCTGTTGGATCGGATTGACATTCACATCCAAGTGCCGCGCGTCGATTACGAAAAATTATCCGGCGAACGCCTCGGTGAGAAATCCGAAACGATTCGCGCGCGCGTTGAAAAGGCGCGCACGCGGCAACGCGCGCGTTTCGCCGGATCGAATTTGCAATGCAACGGCGATATGGGGCCGGGCGAGGTGCGGCAGTTTTGCGAAGTGGATAGCGCGGGAAAAAATTTGTTGCGCGCGGCGATGCAACAAATGCAATTGAGCGCGCGCGCGTATCATCGCATTTTAAAACTCACGCGCACGATTGCCGATCTCGCGGACAGCGACAAAATCGAAACGCCGCATCTCGCAGAAGCGATTCAGTATCGTCCGAGAAAACAAAACTAGCCCGGAATCGTGAATAACAAGACCAGCCCAGCGAGATTCTGCGCGGTGAACGGTAAAACAGAGCCGCTCCGATTTTGATCGGAGCGATTCTGTTTTTCGATCAACGCACGCAAATGCGCGGCACGATTATCCGCCGATCAACGCCATCGCGCCCGCGTCAATTTTGAAATCCGCGCCGAGCGGATGACGTTCCGGTTTTGAATCAATCGCACGCGCAAGCAACGCTTCAAGCGCGACCTGGCTAACGCCTTCACACAACGCGTGGCGCATATCTACGCCGCGATCGCCGAACAGACACGCGCACAATGAACCAGTCGCGGTCACGCGAATGCGATTGCACGCGTTACAAAAATGTTCACTCGCCGGGGTGATGAAACCCACCGTGCCGCGCGCGTGCGGCAAGCGAAAGGTGCGCGCCGGTCCGTTGCCGCGCGGCGCATCGCTCGCCATCAACACCGGCAAGCGCGCGATCAATTCATTCGCCGCGATAAAATGCCGATTGAAAAATGCGCGCACCGCTTCGCCCGTGCCGACCGGCATCAACTCGATGAAACGCACATGCCAATCGCGCGCGCGGGTGAGTCGCGCTAAATCTTCAAACTCGTCGTCGTTGATGCCGCGCATCGCGACGACGTTGATTTTCATCGGCGCGAGGCGCGCGCGTTCGGCGGCAACGATCCCAGCCCACACCGCGTCGAACGCGTCCACGCCGGCGATCTGCGCGAAACGATCGAGCCGCAAACTATCGAGCGAGATGTTGACGCGGCGCAAACCGGCGTCCGCGAGCGGTTGCGCCAAACGCTCCAACAAAAATCCATTCGTTGTCAGCGCGAGATCGCGCACGGCATCAATCGCGGCAATCGTTCGCACAATGTCCACAATGTCGCGTCGCAACAACGGTCCACCACCGGTGAGTCGAATCTTGGTCACGCCGAGCGCAACCGCCGATCGTACGGCGCGCTCGATTTCATCACGCGTGAGCGGCGATGTGGCGGGCGCGACATAGCCATCCGGCGCGCAGTACGCGCAACGAAAATTGCACGCCTCCGTCACCGAGAGGCGCATATACTCAATGTTGCGGCCAAAGTTGTCTAACATATTCCCAGTCTCGCGTTCAGCAATCAAGCAACAGATAACTCGCGCGGCACGCTCATTCTGTATTCTGTCTTCGGAACATTCACGAACGCATAGTACGCGCCGACCGCGCACGCTCGGCACAGAATTTGTCC
>Ga0233425_10003419_pt1 | contig 28818 bp, 22 predicted proteins | sample Watercolumn_Towu_2_FD_181712 | JGI IMG/M metagenome (GOLD analysis project Ga0233425, IMG submission 181712) | Freshwater microbial communities from Lake Towuti, South Sulawesi, Indonesia - Watercolumn_Towuti2014_140_MG | ecosystem: Environmental > Aquatic > Freshwater > Lake | place...
GGAATGTACACGGGCTGCACCGTGTCGTCTTTCCGCCCCCCCAGGAACGAGAGAGCGACCAGCAGCGCCCCGAACCCCAGCACCCACAGCCCCAGCGTCGTCACCGGAGCAAACAACCGCTCGACGACCATGCTGACCATGTCCGTTGCCCGCCCCGCCAAAACCCGGCCAGGTCCGGAGGTCCACCAGCACCCCTGGCCGTCGCATCGCCAGGATGCAGGGTCCAGGCGCATCAGCATCGGCGCCAGGTCCCCCACCAGCGTCGAGAGTCCCAGTGACGCCAGCGCCCCCGCCATGGCTCCCCCGCCGAACCACCGGAAGAACCCCCGGCTGGCTCCGGCCGCAATCAGGGCCGCTGCCAGCAATGAAACCGCCGGTGCCAGGAAGATCAGCCAGAGCAGCGAGTGGACCACCCGGAGCGGCTCCGTCCCCCGGAACTCCGATGCCCGGAACAGCGGAATTTCGTCCGGTACTTCCGTCGCTGCCGCAGTCAGGACCATCACGGCAGCATCCGCGGTCCCCGGCCCCGGGTTGCAGGCCGGGGCATTCCCCCGATGCCGGTTTCCGACCCGCTCCATCTCCTGCTGCCATCGCTCCATCTCCTGCGGCGTACACTCCGGCAGCCCGGCCAGCGCCTTGGCCAGGAAGTCCCGCAGCTCCGGCCGCGCCATCGCTGCCTTGAGCGGACGGTTGTCCAACTTCACCGCTTCGGGCGCAACCTCACCGGAAAGGACTCGACTGATCCCTCCGACGGCCGGGGCCAACTGGTCCGTGAACCAGGCGGTCAACCCGATGGTCTTGAACAGCTCCGACGGCTTCGTCCCGGTCTTGCCCACGGCTTCCGCCCATGCCCTGGCCTCCGGGTCCATCCCGGACCCCGACATCCGAGCGGCTTCCACCGCATCGTCCATCAGCGACGGCACCTCCGCGACCACGTCCTTCGACACCATCGTGAAGAACTCCGGATCCAGGACGGCATCGGTCAGCCCCACTGCCCAGATGCTGGCAACCAGCAACGGAACCGTGAACAGAGCGATATCGATAAATGCCACGACCTTGCGAGCGGCTCCCATGCGTCACCTCCGGTTCCGTTGCAGCATAGATCACTGCCCCCCCTCGCGTCCAGAAACCCCTGCAGCGAGCGAATCCCCCCACCTCCACTCGGACTTCAGACGGAGCAATTGCATGCCGTGGCCCCCGCGTGATAAGTAGTCCGTGGTCCTGGAAGGAGATTGACCATGACTACGGCTGCCCGCACGCCAGAGGGTACCGGAGAGCGCCTCGGATGGCCTGCCCCCGTCCATGTTCTTCTCGTGCTTTCCACACTGGGCATCGCTGCGGCCGGCTGCAGGCGTGACGTCCCCCCGCAGCCTTCGCAGACCCACGTCGTCCGCGATCCGTCCGTTGCCGTCGTCACCCACAGCTTCACGGGGCGAACCGCCATGGCCGGCGACGAGATCGGCCGCATGCTCGGGGCCTCCGTCGTGACCTTCACCGACCCCCCGGACTCCGGGATTCCCGCCCAGGGCCAGTTGCTGTCCGATGTTGAGGCCACCCTGGCCGAACTGTCGCCCCGCCTGCTGTTCATCGGGTTCCCGATCTGGGAAAAGGGGCCGACCCTCCAGGCCCTCGAAGCACTTGGCAAGATCCCCTTGTCCGGTGCAACGGTCGTGCCCTTCTACACCTACTTCCACGGGGTCGAACCCGCGCGCATGGACGAGATGGCCGCCCTCGTGAAAGCACGTGGCGGCACTCCGGCCGAACCCATCGCCTTCCTCGTTCCGGTCCTTCTCGACGAGTCGGAGCTACGAGCCCGCGTCCACCAGGCCCTCCTTGCACGACCCGACCTGCTGCCGGTGGCCGCACCATCGACCATCGCCAATGACTGCTCCCCCTCCCCAGACCCCCGCCAGGGTGAGCTCTGCCGGATTTCCGCCGGGCCGGTCTGGCTCGGCGACGGAGGCCCCGTCGATCCGCTCGGCCCCTATCTTCCCCCGCGGCTCTTCCGCACCGAGGCGTTCGAAATCCAGCGCCGGGAGGTCAGCCTGGGGCAGTACAACGCCTGCGTCGCCGACGGCGCCTGCCCCGAAATCGAGCTGGACCGGGAGATGTGCAGGCTCCTGGCCGAGCCCGGCGACGCCGTCCCCGCCCCCTGCATCTGGCACGATGCCGCTAAGTCCTGGTGCGAGTGGGCCGGCATGCGCCTGCCCACCGAGGCGGAATGGGTCCGGGCGGGACGCGGGGCCTCATTCGACCGTTTCCCCTGGGGGGACGAATTCCCCCGCTCCGCCTTCCAGGTTGCCAACCTGGCGGAGAAGCCCTCGGCCGGCGTCCCGGGCTACTCCCCCGTCCCGGAGGACGCCCTTTGGGCCGGCGATGGCTTCCCGGCTCTGGCGCCGGGGTGCAGCTTTCCCGCAGGGCAGGGCCCCTTCGGCGTATGCGACCTTGCCGGCAACCTGGCCGAGTGGGTGACTGCCGGTCTCGGTACCCCTGACCCCGAGGCCCTGCTGTTCAAGGGAGGCACCTGGCTCGACTACGATCCGGTCGGCTTTCGCCTGGCCGCCCGACGCGCTCTCCCCGCCGACCTGCCGCCGGACCGCGGCTGCTACCTCTGCGGGTTCCGCTGCGCCCGGTGACCTCGGCGGTTCCGCCGGCCCCATTGCATCCCCCCCGCGCCTCTGTTATACCCACGCCCCGGAGGTGATGGCGTGTCGACAGCAGATTTCGGGAAGGTGGCAGGCAGATCAGCTCGTTCGACCGGTCCGGCCGGCTCGGGTGGCCCCGACTGTCCGACAGGCCGAAGCCCGTCAGGCACCAGCGGTGCGCTTCCCGACTGGCTCGCCGAGGTCGGGCGGGTCGCCCTGGGCATTCGCCGACGCGTGCTCGACCACACCCTGCGCAACAACGGCGGCTACCTCAGCCAGGCCTGCTCCTCGGCCGATGCGCTGGCCACGCTCTACGTCCGGCTCATGAAGCTGGGGCAAAGCATCGCTCCGCCCGTGCCGCTCCCGTTCCCTGGAGTGCCGGGACTGGACAACCCCGCCTATGTCACCGGCTTCGGATACAACGGGCCGCACGAGCCGGGTCTCGACCGCTTCTTCTTCTCGCCCGTGCATTACGCGCTCGTCCTCTACTCGACGCTCATCGAAGTCGGCCGCATGGCCCCGGACGGGCTCGCCCAGTTCAATCGCGACGGCAGCTCCGTCGAGCTCATCGGCGCAGAGCACAGCCCGGGCCACGAGGTCACGGCCGGCTCCCTGGCCCAATGCCTCAGCCAGGCCTCCGGCGTCGCCATGGCCCGCAAGCTCAAGGGAGAACCAGGACACAACTGGGTGTTCATGTCCGACGGCGAGTTCCAGGAAGGACAGACCTTCGAGGCCATCGCAGCCATGGCCTGGCACAAGATCGACAACGTCACAGTCCTCGTCGATGCCAACGCTCAGCAGTGCGACGGTGCCATGAGCAAGGTCATGGCCATCGACCCAATCGTCGACCGGGTCCGGGCCTTCGGTGGTGCCGCTGTCGAGGTGGACGGCCACGATCCCCAGGCCATCGTCGCTGCTGCCTCTGCCCCGGTCCCGGGCAAGCCGCTCGTTATCGTCCTCAAGACAGACCCCTGCCGGGGCATCCCCCTGCTGGCTGCCCGGGGAGAGAAGCTGCACTACGTCCGTTTCAAGTCCGCACAGGAGGAGGAGACGTTCAGGTTGTTCCTCGACCGGATGGCGGGAGGCTGACCATGGAATTCGTGACACGCCCTCACGCTCGCAACCTGGTGCGGTTTGCCGAGGACAAGCTCCGGGTAGTAGTCCTTTCCGCCGACCTCACGGCCTCCTGCGAAGCCGATGACTTCCGCGACACGTACGCCGACCGGTTTTTCTCCATGGGCATGGCCGAACAGAACATGGTCAGCTTTGCCGGTGGCCTGGCCAGGGAAGGGCTCCTCCCTCACATCCACACGTTCGCAGTCTTCATCTGTCGCCGGGCATTCGACCAGCTCGCCATGTCTGTGGCCTACCCGAACCTGCCGGTTCGCTTCTGCGGCTTTCTGCCCGGGATCACCACGCCTGGAGGGGTCACCCACCAGGCAACCGACGACCTCGCGCTCATGCGGTCGCTGCCCAACATGACCGTGCTCGAGTGCGGCGATGCCACCGATGTCGAGTCGGTGCTGGACGTGGCCCATGCCGTTTCCGGCCCGGTGTACATCCGCTGCCTTCGAGGCCAGGTTCCCCGCCTGTTTCCAGTCGCCGACCCCATGCGCCTCGGCCACGCCCGCGTCCTGAGACACGGGGCTGGCGTGCAGGGGGGGGGAGCCGACATTGCCCTCCTCACCAGCGGCATCTGCACGGAGGAAGGGATTCGGGCCGCGGTCGCACTCAGGAAGCGTGGGGTGACCGTGGAGCACCTGCACGTCTCCACCATCAAACCCCTCGTCGATGCCCGCATCGACGAGGCCCTGTGTTCGGCGGCCAGAGGGGTGATCGTGCTCGAAAACCACAGCATCATCGGCGGGCTCGGAAGTGCCGTTGCCGAGCGGATGGCCGAGCTGGGATGCGGGCGAAAGCTGGTCCGCCTCGGCCTCAAGGACGTCTATGCCCACGGTGCCTCCAAGGGGTACCTCATGCGCAAGTACGGGCTGGATTCCCTTGCTGCGGTGCAGGCCGCCGAGGAGCTCCTCCGCGACCGCTTGCACATTTCGAACGAGGAGCTGGCGGCCCTGGACCTCGCACCCGCCGGCCCCAGCGTCAAGGCCGAGGATCTCTAAACATGGTCACGTCGTCCTCCCACACGCATCTCGTCCCCGCCGAAACCTTCGCAATCACCTACCGCCTGACCGGCAACCGTGCCGATGCGGAGGAAAAGGCCACAGCCCTGTCCGTCGAGCAGACCATCGAGTTCCCCGCGGACCTCGTCTGGGTCGAGGAGATATCCCGGCATATCATCGCCCGGGTGGTCCAATTGCGCGAGGTCGCCACGGATGTCTTCGACGCCGACCTCGTCTTCTCCGCTGACATCGCAGGAACGGAGCTCACACAGCTCCTCAACGTGCTTTTCGGGAATGCCAGCCTGCTTCCCGGAGTCCGCCTGCAGCGGTTTGCTCCCGGACCCGGGCTGCTTTCCCGTTTTCGAGGCCCCCGGCATGGCGTGACGGGCCTGCGGAATCTCGTGCAGGCCCCCACCCGCCCGCTCCTCTGCACAGCGCTCAAACCCATGGGTCTCACCTGCATCGAGCTGGCCGACCTGGCCGGCAAGTTCGCCCTGGGCGGTGCGGATTTCATCAAGGACGACCACGGACTTGCAGACCAGTGCTTCTCCCCGTTCCTGGAGCGGGTGAAGCGATGCTCCGAGGCCGTCGAGCGGGCCAATCGAACCACCGGGGGGAGGTGCCTTTACCTCCCCAACGTGACGGCCCCGGCAGGCGAGGTCGTGGAACGTGCCAGGGCCGCCAAAGCCGCTGGTGCGGGGGGGCTTCTCCTGGCTCCGGGGATCGTCGGTTTCGATGCCATGCGCAGGTTGGCCGACGACGACGAGCTGGCACTGCCCATTCTCAACCACCCCGCGTTCCAAGGCGGTTTCGTGGTCCGACCCGACCACGGCATCGCACACTCCGTGCTGTTTGGCCAGGTTGCCCGGTTGGCCGGTGCTGACGGGTCGATCTTCCCGAACTACGGAGGGAGGTTCTCCTTCTCGAAGGAGGAATGCCTGGATGCCGCAGCCGGCTGCCGAGAGCCGCTCGGGGGGCTTGCACCCATCCTTCCCGTGCCTGCCGGCGGCATGAAGCGGGCCCGCCTGGAAGAGATGGTCGACTTCTACGGCAATGACGTCATGCTGCTCATCGGCGGCGATCTCCACCGCCATCCCGCCGGCCTCACCGCCGCCTGCGCAGAGCTGCGACAGGCCATCGAGCTTCTCTGACCGGGATTGCCCCCCCTTACCACTTCGACACGCTGCACCCCCCGCCTCCCTCCTCCCCCGGAGAGTTCTCCTCCACCGTCAGGGCCGAATACTCCTCGCCGTAGCACTCCTTCCACACCGCGACGGCCCGGTTGCGGATCTCCTCGGAGTCAAGGGCCGCGAGCCGCAACGTGAGCTCCTCCGCATAGGCGAGCCCGTACGGCGGCTTGTCCTCCGGATCCCGCCAGGCAAGCGGGTGCAGAAGGGTCCTTGCCGCATAGAAATAGACCGTCCCGGAACGCTGGTACAGGTGGCTGAGCAACAGGATGAGCGTCATCCGCACCGTCTCGGGAGACTCAACGAGCTGCGTCAGGTGGGCCCGCATTTCCAGGTCGACGTCGCGCAGGAAATCCGGGTCGTCATCGGTCAGGTGTATGTGGTCCGAAACGCACTTGCCCGCCTCCAGGCCGTCCCGGATGTCGAAGACGTGGCGCGCTTCGTGGAAACCGACCGACCGCGATATGAGCCCCGAAGCCGCAGCGAGGATCCGGTTCGCCTCGTCATCATCGAGCTCGTCGGAGATCCGGGAAAAGGCCTTGCGATCTTCCTCCGGGATCAGGCGATCGCCCCGTTTGTTCGCCTCGGTGTTCCGCCGCATCACCTCGTACGGGAACGTCCGGGGCCAGAGCAGCCCGTCCGGCCGCTTGAGACGGATGGCGAGCTTCTGCACATTGTAGTCGATCTTCTTATAGATGGCCGAGCGCCGGGCCACCGCGGACACCACGCTTTCGAACGTCTCGTCATCGGCCCCGGCAGCCTGCTTCAGCTCGAGCTGCGCCAGCTCCACCATGGCCCGGTACGGTGCCTTCAATTCCGGGTCCACGTCGTCTCCAAAGCGGATTTCGAACGCGGCATCCGGCCGCTCGAAGCTCGGGAAGAGGTAATCCGCAGCAAACGCCGTTGCATTGTCCTGCAGCACCAGGGCGACGTCCGTATCCTTGCGCCGCACAAACCCCTGGCGATAGGAATCCGCAGGCAGGTAGTCCCGCCGGCGCACCACCAGCAGCTCTGCCGGATCGCCTCCCGTCGAACGGTGGAACACCAGCTCGTCGAGCACCTCGTACGTGCAGATCATCCCGCCCATGAGGTAGCTGTCGTCCAGAAGCCCTTCGAACGGCTCCACGTCCAGCAGGAACCGGGGACGTTGCTTCGAGAGGACCTCGTTGATCGACTTGACCGCCCCGCTCAACGCGTCATACGGGTCGGCCACGATGAGCGACACCTGATCGTGCCCTCCCATCGTGTCCGTCAGCTTCCGGAACGGCTCTTCGAACGAGGGATCAACCTCCCTGGCCTTGAGCAGGAACTCCTCAGCAGCTTTCCGAAACCGTTCCTTCTTCTCGCTCTCCATCCGCTTGTTGACCCGGGCCGAGAGGCTCAGGCTGTCGAACCACTCGAGCTGCAGGTCGGAAAACGGCCCGATCAACAGCTCTTCCACCGGCTCCGGCTGCGGGATGGAATAGCCCAGCATCATCACTCCGGCCCAGATGCCGCCCCCCACCAGCACCGCTATGAGCGCCAACGCTGCCCAGCGGGCGATGCGGGAGCGGCTTCGCATCCGATCCTCGAGCACGTCCAGCTCGGTCCTCTCCTGGCTGCCGATGCTCCCCTCCGACTGGCCCCTGGTCTCTTCCATCGCATCGTCCTCCGTCGGTCCGATGGTGTGCCGCACGGTCCGCGCAGTCAACCGAAATCACCACCGCCGCCTCTCAGACTTCCGGGCCGCCCCGTTGTGTGGTAGCCTCCCGCCCACGGCGCTGCAGCCGGACGGAGCACGAGCATGCCATTCCTCCTTCCCTTCCTGTTCCTTCTCCCCGGCGGAGGTCCGACCCGTCCCGCCGGCACCGCCGACTCCCCTCCGCCCGTCGACCAGGCGCTTGCTTCCCTGAGGAGCAACGGGCTTTCAGACCTCGGGGCCTTCGGCTTCCTCTCCCGGATCCTGGAATGCGGCCCCCGTCTGGCCGGCTCCCCCAATGCGGCCTGCGCGGTCGAACGGACCCGGAATCTCATGGTGGACATGGGGCTTCAGGACGTTCATCTCGAAGAAGTGACGGTGACTCTCTGGGAGAGGGGGAAGACCGATGCCCGCGTGGTCGGCCTGCCCGGCGGCGACCTGCCCCTGTCCGCCGCCGCTCTCGGTGGGAGCATCGGTACTCCGGCGGACGGTGTGACCGCCGAGGTGATCCAGGTGCAGACGCTCGATGAAGCCCGCGCCCTCGGCGACAGAGGCAGGGGGCGCATCGTTTTCTTCAACCGTCCCATGCCGACCGATGTCCTGGACACCTTCGACGCCTATGGAAAGGCAGCCGACCAACGGGCCCACGGAGCCTCCGCGGCCGCAGCATCCGGGGCCGTCGCCGTCCTCGTGCGCTCCATGACCCTGAGAGTCTCCGACCTGCCGCACACGGGCATCATGCACCACGATGAAGGGGTGCCTGCAATTCCCGCAGCCGCCGTGAGCACCGCAGCGGCAGACCGTCTCGCCTCGCTGCTTGCCGAGCACGGCACCGTCCGCGTCCACCTCGAGCTCGGTTGCCGCACCGTCGGTCCGGTCAAGACCCACAACGTGGTCGGGGATCTCAAGGGCCGCGAGCTTCATGACGAGATCGTCGTGCTCGGGGGCCACCTCGACAGTTGGGACCTGGACCCGGGGGCCCATGACGACGGGGCCGGGTGCGCCCAGGCGCTCGAAGCCCTCCGATTGCTCAAGGAGCTTCCAACCCGACCCCGCAGGACCGTCCGGGCCGTCATGTTCATGGACGAGGAATCGGGGGGAACGGGCGGCAAGGCCTACGTGGCCGACCCTCGGCGGGCACGGGAACGGCACGTGGCCGCCATCGAGTCCGACCGCGGCGGGTTCCTGCCGCTAGGCTTCACCATCCTGGCGGAAGAGCCGGTCCTCACTGCGTTCAACCGGTGGCTGGCCCCCCTGTCCAACCTCGGCGTCACCTTCCTGCGCAAGGGGTACGGGGGCGTCGACATCCATCCCCTCGCCGCTACGGGGTGCGTCACCATCGGCCTCTATCCCGATTCCCAGCGCTACTTCGACGTGCACCACTGTGCCGCTGACACGCTCGAAACCGTCAATGAGCGGGAGCTCGAGTTGGGCGCGATCCAGATGGCCGGGCTCGCCTACCTGCTGGCGGAGGACGGAGTCCCGAAGTAGCCGCTCCCACCCGGCATAGCGGTCTCCCTCAGTGACCTGCCCGCACCGCCGTTGCCTGTCCCGAAGCGACGTGGTAGCTTCAATCCCGGCTGGACGGAGCGGCAAACGCCATGACGGAAGGTACGGAAGGACTCGGTCAACTGCTCAACGAAGTGCGGCCCTGCCTCGTGCCGGGATGGTACTCGCACCCGATCGACCTGGGTGAGCTGGCCGTCGGCAACGCGGCAACCGGACGGTACGTCGTCCTTCCCGACGAGCTCCTGGATGCCCTCCCCCTCCTGGACGGAACCCGACCGCTCCACCAGGTCTCTGCTTTCCTCCTGGAGAGAACAGGCAAGGTCCTCCACAAGGCACTGTTTGAGGCTATCGCCGCCCTGGCCGGGGCCGGTCTCCTCGAACCGTTGCCCGAGGCCGTCGCAGCGATGCTGCCTCCCGTCCCCCGACAGCGTTCCACCGGCTGGCCGGGACCGGCCGGGTTTCTGGCTTTCATGTTTCCCCACGGTGCGGATTCCCGCCCCTGCTCAGAGCTTCCCGCCGCCGGTCATCCCCGGTGGCCCGCCCTGCTTCTGCTGCTCCCCGTGGCCGCAGCGGCGCTCCTTGCGGTCGGCTCCCTCGCCTTGAACAGGCCCTGTCGGTTCGAGGACCTCCTGTGGACCGTCGCAGGCCTGGTGCTGGCCGCATCGCTCCGGGAGGCCGTCCGGGTCGTCCAGCTTCGCCGGCTCGGCCGCTCCGTGCTCGGAATCGGGCTGCGCCTGACCATGCTCGTTCCGCATTTCGGGATTCGGGCACCGGACGAGGTGATGCTCCCCCACGCGCACCGCATGACCTACAGGTTGTGGAACCTGGCAATCCCCGGGGCCGCAGGGGCGCTGGCCGCAGTCGGGGGAGGCCTCCTTGCACTGGCCCCGCTCCGGCAGCTCGGTGTCGGCATGCTCCTGGCATGGCTGGTCGCCCTCTCCCCCCTCTGGCGTTCCGACATGCTGCAGCTGCTCGGCGAGCTCGTCGGCTTCCGCTCCCTCCGCCGTCGCTCCCGCAGCTTCCTGCTGCGCCGCCTGTGGCGCTCCGTTCTCCGCAGCCGCCGTCCCGGGAGGGAGGAGCTGGCCCTCATCTGGTCCTCGAGCGCAGCGGTCCTCCACCTGTTCCTCCTGGCCGGCGTGCTCTGGGGCCTTCTGCCCGCGGCCCTGGAGGTGCTGGTCGATTCCGTGCTGGCCCCGGACGCAGGCCTGCCAGCCCGACTGCTTGCCGCTGCAGCCGCCGCTGCCCTTGCAATGGCGGTCCTGCTGGCCTCCGGCTCGATCCTGGCCACCGTCCTGTCGCTCGTCGTGCAGCTTGCCGGACTCGGCCGGTTCCGCCCCCGCAGCACCCCCCTCGAAGTGCCCGATGCGGGGAGCATCGACTCCCTTGCCGACCGTCTTGCCGCCATTCCCCCGTTCTCGGGCCTCCCGCCAGAGCTCGTTCGACAGGTCCTTGCCGGGGCACGTCACTCGGCCTGGTCAGCCGGGACTCCCATAATCGAGCAGGGGGCACCGGGGGATTCCTGCTTCGTCATCCGTTCGGGCATCTGCTCCGTCGTGCGCGAGGAGGTCGACGGCTCCTCCCGCCAGGTGGCCAGGCTCGGGCCTGGGCTGCTGTTCGGCGAAACGGCCCTCCTCCTCGATGCCCCCCGGCAGGCTGCGGTCCGGGCCGTAACCCCCGTCACCCTCGTCGAGATCCCGAGAACCCTCTTCCTCGACCTGGTCAAGCGCTCCGGCCTCGATTCCGGTCCCCTCATGGACCGGATCCGGCTGCACCAGTTCCTGGCCTCCCAGCAGTTCCTCGCCTCAGCAGACCCCGAGTGCCTGGCGGCCCTGGTACGCGAGTCCTCCCCCATGGAGGCCCGGGCCGGGGACACCCTGCTGCGGACCGGCGAACCCGGAACCGACCTGTTCGTGCTGCGATCCGGTCAGTGCGAAGTGACCACGGCCGACGGAATCGCCATCGCCCGTTTGGGACCGGGCGACCATTTCGGAGAAATCGCCCTGCTGTCCGGACGGCCCCGGACCGCCGATGTCCGCTGTCTTGCCGACTGCTCCCTCGTGCGGATTCCGGCCGCGGCATACCGGGCCGTGCTGGCCAGGGAGTTTGCGGCCGGACTGGAATTGGGGCGCGAGGCCGAGGACAGGCTGCGGGAATTGGACCTTGCGTGATCCCGGTGAGATGGTGGACACATGAACCTCGCCAGAATGGTACCCGTGCTGATCATGACCGGAGGAATCGCGGTCGGGGTCCGTTATGGCCAGGCGCTCTACCAGGATGTCGTCGAGAACGTGAAGATCCTGGTCACCGGGATCGAGCTGTCCCGAATCGCCGACGAGATCCGCTATCACCATGTCACCTGCCAAACGCTCCCTCCCGTCGAGCCCCCGGACGAGTTCTCCGCGTTCCTCCGGGACAGCCTCTCGCCGCAGTTCCTGGAGCGGGACGTCGCACTGGACTACTGGGAAGAACCCTACCGCATCGAGAACGACGAAGAAGACCTGGTCGTCCTCAGCACCGGTCCCGACCGCGAACGCACCTTCTGCGCACACGGTCGCAAGGAGGCGGATGCCCCCGCTCCCGAAGAAGGGGAGGCACCACCCGACGACATCTGCGCCACCGTCCGTCTCGAGAAATGAGCCGGCCGTTCCCCATGTTCTTCGCCGGCTTCTTGCCTTTCCTCCTGTCGGCTTTACAATCCGCACGCGTGAGGAGGGGAGCTGTCCATGCGGACCGGGCCAGGCAAGTTGGTATGGATCGCACTGGTAGTGACGGTGGCGGCCGCCATCCCGCTGGTGGCCTACCTCATCTTTGCCGGCGGGCCGCAATGTGAACCCATCACAGCCCCCGCCGTGGACGGGAAGGCGGTCTCCTCTCCGGAAAAGGGCCTCCACGACCTCGCAGATCAGGCCGTGCTCCAGCGGGACAGCCTCCAGGTCTCCCTGGCCGGCGAGCTCCTGCTCAAGGCCAGCGACATCCGGAAAGACCCCGGAACCCATCGTGCCACCGCCTCAACCCTCGACCTCTACCTGGGAACTTTCCTGGCCCACGGCGGAAACGACCTGGCCGAATCCATGGTACGGATGGCCGCAGCGCTCCCTCCCGGAACCCGGGAGATCGTCTCCCCAAACGCTCGCCTCTCCTGGTTGTCCCCCCCATCCGGAGCACCAGGCCCCGCCGAACCCCTGCCTCTCATCCACTCCGTCGCTGCCAGTATCGGCGTCGAAGAGGACAGCGTCCGCATCGCAGGGGTCTGGCATCCCAAGGCCGAGGCAACCGCAGACGGCAAGCCCGTCGAGTGCTCCATCGAGCTCACCTGCACCATCCGGAACGGCCTCCTGTTTGCCCGCTACGACTGCCCACCCGAATTCGGAGTCCCGATCCCGCTCAACGGTCTCTCGCTGTCCCTCTCCTCCGCACTCCTTACCGGAAGCCAGTTCCTGGAAGTCCGCGGGCTTGCCTTGAACGACCCCGCCAACGGCGACCGGCTGCTCACCGTGGACCTGGCTCAGTTCAAGGCCGCTGCCGCGGTCGACCGCCCCCTCATCCTCTCGATGCTCGCTGCGGACCGCCTCTCCGCTCACTCCGGCTGGACCTTCTCCCTCGAAGGAATCGAAGGAGACCTCGCCCGCCTCGAACGCCTCCCTCCGCTGGCATTCCTGGCCCCGTTGCCCTCAGCCCGTTTGCGCGCCGACGCACTCACCTGGAGCGCCGCAGGCGAGCTGCTCGCCGAGAAGCTCACGTTCACCTGGCCCGAACGGGCCGTGCTCAAGGCCAGAACACTGGCCGGCCGCACCGACGGCCGAAGGAGCAGCTTCTCCTTCGTGGGACCGGAAATCGAGGAGGCGGCCTTCGGGCTCACGCTGTCCGCCCCCGAGATCCTGGCCGTGCGCGACGAGTTCCGGACCTGGTGGCTCACCTCCGCCGGCTACCGGCTCGCCCCCCCGGCCAACCCCATCCGCCTCGCTTCCCTCCTCAATCTCGGCGAAGAGCTCAAGTCCGCGCTCAAGGGGATGAGCAAGAACCACTCCGAGCTTCCCCCCCTGCTCGTGCCCGATGGCGTTCCAGACCTCCACCTCGATTTCACCGATGGCACCGCTTCCCTCCCCTTCGGCAAAGGAACCGGAGCCTCGGGAATCAACCTCACTTTCGCCATCCGGGGCGGCATGGTCGAATCCGCCCAGGCACGCGTCTGCCTCGGCCACCAGTGCGAGGAGGCCGATGCCCGCATCGCTTTTGCCACCGACTCCGTCGGACGGGTGCAGCAGATCTCCCTCAAAGCCGCCGGGGCCGGTACCGCCAGGCGCCTTGCCCCCCTGCTTCCGTCCCCCGTGGCCGGACTCGGAAACCTCGAAGTCGACCTCCAGGCCTCGGCACAGGGAGAGCGCCTGCTGGCCGACTTCAAGGTGGCCTTCAACGACCTCAAGTTCTTTCACAGGAAGCTGGCCCTCGAACCGTTCACAGCGTCACTGGTTCGTCTCGAAGGCAGCGCCAGCCTCGATCTCCGACAGGAGCTCCTCGAGGTCAATCTCGCCAAGGCCCAGCTCGGCCAGGTCTACGCCCGCATCGTCGGCGAGCTGGCCGGGTTCTCGTCCGGACTGCCCCGGTTCGAGCTCACCGTCGACTTCCCCGAGCAGAACTGCGCCCACCTCCTGCGCTCGGTCCCCAAGGGGTTTGCGCCCGAGCTCGAGCACGCCAGGCTGCGAGGAACGATCTGGTTCAAGGCCGATTTCGCCCTCGACCTCAAGGATGTCCGCAAGTCGATTCGAATCGATGTCGACGGTGACCTCGAGCAGTGCGAGGCCCTCTCCCTCGGCCCGGAGTTCGACGTGGACGCACTCAACGACCCCAACTACGTTCACCGTGTGGTGGTCAACGGGGAAGACCTCGGCGTCGACGTAGGGCCGGGAACCGGCGACTATGCTCCGCTCATGCAGGTACCCCGGGTCGTCCAGGCCGCTGCCTATGGGACCGAAGACCTCGCGTTCTTCGAGCACAACGGCTTCCGCATAGGTCTCATCCGCCGCGCCCTCATCCTGTTCCTCGAACGCGGCTTCTTCGCCTATGGCGGCAGCACCATCAGCCAGCAGCTCGTCAAGAACCTCTTCCTGACCCGCCACAAGACCATCTCCCGGAAGTTCCAGGAGGCCGTCATCGTTTGGGCCATGGAGCGCAAGCTCACCAAGGAGCGGATCTTCGAGCTCTACCTCAACTGCATCGAGTACGGCCCCAAGCTCTGGGGGATCACACGGGCCTCACGCCACTACTTCGGCAAGCACGTCAGCCAGCTCAACGCAGCGGAGGCGGCCTTCCTCATGGGACTCAAGCCCGACCCGGGTTACGGCTACCTCCAGTTCCACCGCGGCAAGCTCAATTCCCAGTGGAAGAAACAGCTCCAGCAGGTCCTCAAGCGCCTTCTCGACATGGGCGCGATCACCAACGAGCAGTACCAGTTCTACACCCGCACCGAGCTCCAGTTCCGACCCAGGTCGCAGCCCGCACCCGACGCGATCCCCGACTCCGGGACTTCGTCGGCACCCGACCAGCCCCCGCCCCCGGACGAGGACAAACCCGTCCCCGAAGGCCAGGAGCAGGGAGAGCTCTAAACATGGTCGTCTCGTCCGCCGATCATCCGGCGGCGCTCGACGAACGGGCCGACCATGTTTGACAATCGGATGGGAACTCGGGTTCTTCGCTCGTTCCGCTAAACGAGTCCGTGTGCAGGGTCCCAAATAGTCTTTGATCTTGCAGGCCCACGGCGCTAAGATGCACCCGTCTGTCGTCCTTGCGTCCACTCGGAGGGGAGGAACATGAGGTCGCTTATCGTTCTTTCGCTGGCCGTCCTGCTGATCCCGGCCTGCACCACGTCGTTTCGGCAGCTCGAAACCGCCTACGCACCGCACGATTTCGCCCGCCCCGTCCAGGTCTATCCCCGGCTCTCCGGGGAAGCCTGCCAATGGCGCCTGTTCGGATTCATCGCCGTGGCGGGCGACAACAGCGCCGTCGAGGCCATGGCCAAGCTCACCCGCTCCAGCCCCAAGATCGACAACCTCGTGTCGGTCCAGGTCATGGAGCAGAACGCAAACTACCTCGTGGTCTCCAAGTCGTGCACCGTCGTCTCCGCGAACCCCGTGGTCTACAAGGACACGCTTCCCAAGTGGCAGCTCTTCGAGGCCAACATGATGGCAGGCCGCCTCGTCAAGCAGCCCGAAGTGACCCCGGGCGGCACCGTTGCCCCCGGCCCGACCCCGCCTCCCGTCGGTCCTGCCCCGATCGCAAAGACCGGTCCCACTGTCAAAAAGGAAGAGCCTCCCACTCCCGCACCGGCGGCCAAGAAGTCTGCACCCACCCAGGCCCAGTGCGAAAGCAAGTGCGCCAATTTCGCCACCCTCTGGAAGGGCAGCGATGCCATCCGCGGAACCATCCGCGGCCAGTGCGTCAAGAAGTGCCTCCAGCCCGAAAACGAGGCCTACCGGAGCTGCATCGAGGGCGCCTCGAAGATCGACGACATCGGCAAGTGCAACAACATGTAGCCTCCCCAGGCCGGCTCGAAAAAGACCGAACCGATGGCTCTGCGCCGCCTCAACCTCGACTTCACCCCTGATCAGTTTCACCACCTCGACGACACGCTGCGGAAACACCGCATCGTCACTGAAGGCCTCTCCTGGCGACTCGTCCGCGTCACCCAGGATGCCCGCCATCACCAGGTCCGGTTCCTGGTCACACTCGATGTCGGGGAGGAACAACTCCTCCCCCCCGAAATCCCGGACCCCCGCATGCCCGTCCGCAAGCCCAAGGGGCGGCCCGTGGTGATCGTCGGCGCCGGGCCCGCCGGCCTCATGGCGGCCCTGGCCCTCGTCGAGCAGGGGGTGACCCCGCGCATCGTCGAGCAGGGGGCGCAGTTCCCCGACCGGCACGCCCTCTCACGCTCCCTCCGCGTATTCGGCCGCCTCGAATGCGGCCCGGCAATGACTTGCGGGCTCGGTGGTGCAGGCACCTACTCCGACGGAAAGCTCTTCACCCGAAAGGCCAGCATACACGTGCGCCGGGCGCTCAACCTGTTCGCCTGGTTCGCCCGCGACCCCGCCATCCTCGTCGACGCCCATCCCCACGTCGGCTCGAACCGCCTTCCCCGGATGATCGATGCCATCCGCTGCTACCTGGAAGAAAACGGCGCCCGCTTCTTCTTCAACACCCGGGCCACCGGGCTCCTGGTGAAAGAGGGCAGGGTGGCCGGTATCACCATCGAGTCCGGCGAGAAGATCGAAGGCGAGGCCGTCGTGCTGGCCCCGGGCAACAGCGCACGCTCCCTGTTCGAAGCCCTTGCCCGCCAACGGGTACGCATGGAGCAGAAGCCCTTTGCCGTCGGGCTGCGCATCGAGCACCCCCGGGAGCTCATCGACCGCATCCAGTACGGCCGCAGCGCCGGCCACCCCGCCTGCGGGGCTGCCAGGTACGCCTTCGCATTCTCCAATCTCCCCAGGGCCGTCTACAGCTTCTGCATGTGCCCCGGGGGCTACGTCATCCCGACCCCGCCCGAGCCGGAACGGCTGGCCGTCAACGGAATGAGCCACTCGACCCGCTCTTCCCCGTTCAGCAACGCGGCCGTCGTGGCCGCTGTTTCCGCAGACGACTGGCCCGAGTCCGCCGAGTCCGTGCTGGGAGGCATCGAGTTCCAGCGCCGGCTCGAAAGGGCCGCCTACGAGGCGGGAGGCGGCGGCTACAAGGCCCCTGCCCAGCGGCTTACCGATTTCGTCGCAGGCAGGACATCATCGCCCCTTCCCCAGGCCTCCTACCACCCCGGCCTCACCGAGGCGGATCTTGCTGCGCTCCTTCCCTCCCCCGTCGTCGCTGCACTGAGGGCGGGGATCGAGCGGGCCGACCGCCGCCTCCGGGGCTACCTTACCGACCAGGCCGTCGCAATCGGCGTCGAGACCTTGACGTCCACCCCCCTGCGGATCGCCCGGGACGCGGCCGGGTTTTCCCCCTCGCACCCCGGGCTGTTCCCCTGCGGCGAAGGCGGAGGCTGGGCCGGAGGAATCACCTCCAGCGCGGCCGATGGTCTCGCCTGCGCTCAGCACGTGGCCTTGTGGCTCGGACTTTGATTCGCGCTACAGCCTGCCGCCCGAATAGAGAAAAAGGACCGCCCCCACGACCGCTGCCGTCGCTGCCTTGTACGCAGCCCCCCGAAAGAACACCGGCGTTGCCCCCTTGGACTGGAGCAGCGCAACCTCCCGCTCGCTGAATCCCCCCTCCGGCCCCACCACGCAGACCGCCCCCTCCGATTCCGCAAGCCCCAGCTCCCGGAGGTCCTCTCCGCCGTCCTCCCACAGAAAACAGAGCCGTCCCCCACAGTTCGCATCCACCGCATTCGTCAGCGATCCGGCCACCGAGATCTTCGTGACCTCGGGTTGCCCCACCTGCCTCGCTGCCTCGGCAGCCACCCGCTCCAGACGATCCAGGCGATCGTCCTCCAGCCGGGCAATGGAGCGGTCCATCCGGGCAAGAACCAGCCGATCCACTCCCAGCTCGGCACACCGGGCCGCCAGGAATTCCGTGCCCTTTCTCTTCAGGGGACTGGCCACCATCGTCAGCTCGAAACGCCGGGGCGGGAGCATTTCCAACCGCTCGACCACCGCATCGAGCCCCTGGTCGTCCACGGCAGCCACCCGGGCAACGGCCCGGTTCCCGCTCCCGTCGCACAGCCGCACCCCCTCCCCCGCACACGTCCGCAGCACGCGCACGAGATAGTGGTGCGCCCGCCCCGTCAGCCGCAAGCGCTCCCCCGCACCGGGCAATTTCTCCAGATACCAGGTTGGAACCGTCATCCGCAGGCCTTTCTCCACGCTCCCGCCCACCATTCCTTGCGGGAGGTGACTTCGATCTTCTCGAACTCCCCGGGGACTGCAAAGAAACGCTCCTCGAACCACGGCCGGTCCTTGTCCACCAGCCCGGCCAGAATCAACAGGCCCCCCGGAGCCACGGCCCCGCGGATTCCGCCGGCCATAGGCACCAGCTCATGCGCCAGGAGATTGGCCATCACCACGTCGAAAACCCCGGAAATCGCCTCGCCTCCACCCAGCACCACATGCACGGTGACGCCGTTTCGCTCGGCATTCTCCCCGGTCTCCCGGACCGCCTCCTCCTCGATGTCGAAGGCCGACAGTCGCTCAACTCCCAGTTGCCCGGCCGCCACGCTCAACACCCCGGTCCCGCACCCCACGTCCAGCATCGAAACCGATGCCCCGACGTGCCGGTCCAGGAGCTCCAGTGCCAGGTGCGTCGACTCGTGCGTCCCCGTGCCGAACGCCTGCCCGGGATCGATGGCCACGCGAGCCTTGGTGTCGAACGGACACGGACGAAATGCCGGTCCCACTGAGATGCGCTCCGAAACCCGCACCCACTGGTACGACTCCTTCCACTTCTCCACCCACTCCGCCGGATCCCACCGGAACGGCTCCACCGTCGCATTCGCCGACAGCCCGAACTGCCCCAGCAGCCCCATCACCGAATCCTTTTCCGCCTCGCTCGACGCATACAGCTTGAACCGCTGCAACGGAGGACCGCCCCCAGGTCCCGAAACAGCCTGGAGATCCTCTTCGAACGACAGATTTCGAGCGGAAAGCAGGGCAGCAACCGACCGGCCCCGACTCTGCGGAACCGACAGAAGCACCCGGAACAGGAGAGAGGCTACTTCGCTACCACCCACACCTTGACCTTCGTCTCGACGCCCTGGGCCAGCTTCACCGGCACCTGGTACACACCGAGCTGCTTGATCGGCTCTTCCAGCTCCACCTGGGTGTGGTCGACCTGGAATCCCTCGACAGCCAGTGCCTCGGCGATGTCACGCCCGGTCACCGAACCGTAGAGCTTGTCCTCTTCGCCCACGTGACGCTCCAGCGTGCACGATACCGAGGCCAGCTTCTGGGCCTCTTCCTCCGCCCGCTTCTTCTCCTGGAGCATCCGCACTTCCACGATCCGCTGCTGGTGCTCGATCGCCTTGGCCGTGCCCGCATTGGCCGGCAATGCCATGTGCCGCGGGAACAGGAAGTTACGGGCAAAGCCGTCCTTCACCGATACCGCGTCCCCGATCTTGCCAAGCCCCTTGACCGTCTGGATGAGAATGACCTTCATGGTTCCCCCCTCTAGTCTTCCGAAGCCTGGAACGGCAGCAGCGCGATTGCTCGGGCCATCTTGATGGCATTGGTCAGCGCCCGCTGATGCTTGGCGCAGCAACCCGAGATCCGCCGCGGAATGATCCGGCCGCGATCCGTCGTGAACCGACGAAGCAGTGCATAATCCTTATAGTCCAGGGCAACGCCCTTGTCCGCGCAGAAGGTGCAGACCTTCCGCCGGAAGAAGAACTTCTTGCCGCCGCCGCCGCCTCCTCCTCCTCCTCCTCCGCTCGTGCTCATCTTGATTCCTCCCCGGCCGTCTTATCCGGCCGTCCGGGCGAGTCATTGCGCCCGAATTCAAAGCGGCACACCGTGGTGCCGGGTTGCCTCAGTTCTCGTCTCCGCTCCCTTCATCCGCAGCAGGACCTTCCTGCGTACCCTCGTCACCCCAGCGGGAAGTCCCCGAACGACGGGGGGCCTCGCCTCCCTCTTCGTCCCCTTCCTCGGCCGGACGCTCCGCAGACGGCTCACGCGGCTTGATGTTGAACGGGAAAATCCCCTTGCGATCCTCTTCCACGTCGAAGCTCGCCGCATCGATCCGATCGCCCAGCTTCACCGTGATGAACCGCAGCACGTCATCCTGAACCTTGAGCACCCGCTCCAGCTCGGCAACCGCCTCACCCCCGGCCAGATACCGGAAGTAAACATAGTTGGCCTTCGGGACCTTCTTGACCGGGTAGGCAAGCTTCTTCTTGCCCCAGTCCTGGTAGGCAATCTCGATCCCGCCCTGGCTGGTCACGGCAGCGGTCGCCCGCTCCTTCACCTTGGCCATCTGCTCTTCAGGAAGGTCCGGACGGACGATGAAGAGCGTCTCGTACTTGCGCAGCATTTCACCCCTCCTCACGGGTTGAGCCCCGCCACCATCGGCGGAGCAAGGAGGCGCTTCGAACACTCGAAGCGCAAACCAAGGGCCGCATACTATTCAGCTGCCCCCTCTCGGTCAAGAAAAAAAGAACTCGCGCACGCAAGACCCCCGCACTCAACCCTCCACCTCCCCCTCGCGCACCCCGTTGAACCGGTTCATCGCTGCCTGGAGCCCCTCCCGCACCCAGCACCCCGATGCGTCCGATGCCAGGCCGATCACCTTGTCGAACAGCCCCCCATCTGCCCCGCCGAACCCGGACAACACGTGCGATACCACGTGCCCCTTGTCCTCCGGCTTGCCCACTCCCACCCGAAGCCGAGCAAATGCAGGCGTCCCCAAGCTCTGCAACACCGATTCCACCCCCCGGTGCCCCGCCCCGGAACCCCCGCGCGCCAGCCGCAGCCGACCCAGCGGCAAGTCCATCTCGTCGTGGATCACCAGGAGATCCGAAACCTCGATCTTGTAGTAGTGCAACAGCCCGGCAACGAAATCGCCCGACAGGTTCATGTACGTGTGCGGCATGCCCGCCACCACCGCCTCGTCACCCTCCCGCCACTGCGCCACCACCCCGTTGAGACGGGCCGCTCGCCAGCCGGCCCCCGCCCGCTCCGCCATCCGCTCCACCACCAGGAACCCGGCGTTGTGACGCGTGGTCCGGTACTGCTTCCCTGGATTGCCCAGCCCCACCAGCGCCTTCATGCCTGCCACCGTGCCGACGACATGCCTCTCACCCGATGCCCCCAGGCACCCGGTTCGCTGTCCCGCTTCACGTTTCGTGAGATAGTCAGAAGCAGAGGAAATACGGGAAGCCGACTACTCTTCCTTCTTGGCCTCGCCCTCAACCGCACCCTCAGCAGGTGCCGCACCCTCGCCCTCGGCCACAGTCGTGGTCTCCGCCTCGGCCTTGGCCGTCTTCACGGCAACCACCGGGTAGCGCGCCCGGAACACCGGGGTCACGCCTTCCTCGAACTGGATCTCGTCCACGTACATCACCTGCCCCGATTCCAGCGGCGACACGTCCACCGTCACGAACTCCGGAATCCGATCCGGCAGGCACGATACCTTCACTTCCCGGTTCACCAGGTACATCCGGGCGCCCATCTCCTCGCCCTTGGACTTGCCCGTGGTGCGCACCGGCACCTTGATCTCGATCTTCCGATCGGGAGTCGTCACGAAGAAATCCACGTGCTCCAACGCCCGGGATACCGGGTGCACCGCGAGATCCTTCACGAACACCACGTACGTCTTGTCCCCGACCACCAGGTCCAAGGTGCTGTTGCGCCCCGTCGGCGACAGCAGGAACTGCACCAGATCCTTCTTCGGCAGCTCCAGCGACAGCGGCGCCGGCATCCCGTGCCCGTATGCCACCGCAGGAACCATCCCGACCCGCCGCAGCCGACGTGCCTTGCCCTTGCCTGTCTCCTTCCTCTCCGACGCGGTAATGCGAATCCGTTCCATCGTGCTTCCTCCATCGGCCACCGGCTCAACCCTGCGGCGCCTTTCAATGGCTGGGGCGCTAGGATTCGAACCTAGGATCCCGGGACCAAAACCCGGTGTCATGCCCCTTGACGACGCCCCACTGGCCAGCGAACCAGTCAAAAAGCCGTCGCTATATAGCACGCACCCCCCAGGGTGTCAACACAAACTTCTTCTCCCGGGCATGCGGGCGCGTTTGCCTCCTCCCCAGACCGCGGGTATACTCGCTTCCCGATTGAAACTGCTTTCGATGAGGAGAACCATGAGACTCGCAAATTCCGTTGGCCGGTCCGCCCTTTCGCTGACAATCCTCCTGGCTGCTGCCTGTTCCGGCGGCAAGGTCACCACAGCGGACAAGGACGCGGTCGACAGCCGTCAGCCCGCTTCCGATACCACCGACGCCGCCCAGGACCTCGGCCTCGACTTCGAGGTCTCCCCGCCACCCGACGCGGAAGTCCGCCCCGAATGCGCCCCCGGCGAAGGCTGCTTCGGAGACCCGTGTACCGACAACAAGGACTGCCTCTCCGGCCTCTGCATCGAACACATGGGAGACCGGATCTGCTCCACCTTCTGCCAGGAAGAATGCCCCGCCGGCTTCAAGTGCCTCCAGATCTCCGCCGGCGGCAGCGATCTCCTGTTCGCCTGCGTCTCCGATTTCCCCTTCCTCTGCCGCCCCTGCCAGGCCGACGCCGACTGCTCCGCCGGATGGGGGGGAAAGGAAGCCTGCATCCGCTACGGCAACGATGGCGCCTTCTGCGGCGGCACCTGCGACGCCAATACCCCCTGTCCCGCAGGCTACTCCTGCAAGGAGGCCCAAAGCACCCTCGGCATCACCGCCAATCACTGCATTCCCGATGCCGGACTGTGCACCTGCTCCCCCCTGTCCGCTAAGCTCTCCCTGGCCACCACCTGCCTCGCCGCCAACGAATGGGGAACTTGCTCCGGCACACGCCACTGTACCCAGGACGGACTGTCCGCCTGTGACGCCCCCTCCGCAGCGGCCGACGTCTGCAACGGCCTCGACGACGACTGCGACGGCTCCGTGGACGAACCCGGCTGCGACGACGGAAACCCCTGCACTACCGAGAAATGCCTGGGCGAAGACGGCTGCGAAACCACCCCGCTCGACGGCCTGGACTGCGACGATTCCAACGCCTGTACAGGGTCCGACTTCTGCCAGGACGGCCAGTGCAAAGGCAGCCCCACCGACTGCGACGACCAGGATGTCTGCACCGATGACACCTGCGACCCCGCACAGGGGTGCCTCCACACCGACAACCTCTCCCCGTGCGATGACGGCGAACCCTGCACCATCGGCGACAAGTGCATCCAGGGAGCCTGCTCCGGAACCCCCGTGTCCTGCGATTGCACCTCCGACGACGACTGCGCTCAGTTCGACGACGGCGACCCCTGCAACGGAACCCTCGTCTGCGACCAGTCCAAGGTCCCCTTCCAGTGTCGGGTCAACCCCGAATCCGTCGTCGTCTGCCCCGAGCTCGAAGGTCCAGGCGCATACTGCCTCAAGAACGTCTGCGACCCCGCCACCGGAAAGTGCCAGGAGCTGCCCGTCAAGGAAGGCTTCGCCTGCACCGACTCGAGCTCCTGCACCCTCGGAGACACCTGCGTCCAGGGGATCTGCACTCCCGCATCCTCCCTCAACTGCGATGACGGCAACGTCTGCACCCTCGACCAGTGCGACCCCGCAGCCGGCTGCCTCCACTCCCCTGCCGAAGGGGAATGCGACGACGCAAACCCCTGCACCATGGGCGACGCCTGCTCCAGCGGGATCTGCAAGGGATCTTCCTCCGCCGATTGCGATGACTCCAACCTCTGCACCACCGATTCGTGCGACCCTTCCGTCGGCTGCCAGAACCTCCCCAACCAGGCCCCCTGCGACGACTCCGATGCCTGCACCCTGATCGACCAGTGCGCAGGCGGAGAGTGCCTCCCCGGTGCCGCCATCGACTGCGACGACACCAACCCGTGCACCACGGACTCCTGCGACCCGGCCGTCGGCTGCCTCAACTCCCCCACCGACTCGCCCTGCGATGACGGCAACTCCTGCACCCTCGGCGACCACTGCGCAGCCGGCAAGTGCATCCCCGACAAGGTCATCGAGTGCAACGATGCAAACCCCTGCACCGATGACGTCTGCGACCTGGCGCAGGGCTGCCAGCACGTTGCCAACACCGACCCGTGCGACGACGGCAACCCCTGCACCACCGGCGACGCCTGCGCGGACAAGACCTGCGTCCCCGGCGGAAAGACCGTCTGCGATGACCTCAACCCCTGCACCGATGATGCCTGCGACAAGACCAAGGGCTGCGTTTTCACCCCCAACTCCCTCCCCTGCTCCGATGGCAACCTCTGCACGCTCGACGACCATTGCGCCGACGGCAAGTGCGTCTCCGACGAGCCCAAGGATTGCGATGACGCCAACTCCTGCACCACCGACACCTGCAAGCCGCTCTCCGGCTGCGTGAGCACCCCCAACACCCTCCCGTGCAGCGACGGCAACCCCTGCACCGTCGGTGACCAGTGCGCTGCCGGCACCTGCAAGCCCGGAAAAGACCTCGCCTGCAACGACGGCAACCCCTGCACCGATGACTCCTGCAACCCGGCCGAGGGCTGTGTCTTCACCCCCAACCAGGCCCCCTGTGATGACGGCAACGTCTGCACCAAGGACGACATCTGCTCCGCAGGCTGGTGCGGCGGAGCAGCAGTCGATTGCCAAGACGACAACCCCTGCACCAGCGACTACTGTCAGCCGGGACAGGGATGCATCCACACCGTCAACTCCCTCCCCTGCAACGACATGAACGCCTGCACCGTCGGCGATATCTGCAAGAACGGCGCCTGCGTCCCAGGTACCGGGAACCTCAAGTGCGACGACCAGCAGGTGTGCACCGCAGACGCCTGCAACCCCGAAACCGGATGCACCTTCTCCCCCGTCACCCCCTGCTGCGGCAACTCCGCAGTCGAAGATGGCGAAAGCTGCGACGACGGGAACAACGCCGGCGGCGATGGCTGCTCCGCCGACTGCAAGTCCGACGAAACCTGCGGCAACGCCATCCTCGACCCAGATACCGAGGAGTGCGACGGCACCGTCATCCCCGTCAAGTGCCACAAAGGCAAGTTCACCTGCTCGGCCGATTGCCTCCTCGACGACTCCGCCTGCACCTCCTGGTGCGGCGACGGAGTGCTCGACAAGTCGTACGAGGCCTGCGACGACCTCCTCTTCCCCGTCGACTGTCATGAAGGACAGTTCTCCTGCCAGTTCGGCTGCAAGGTCTGGGACAAGAGCGCCTGCCTCGGCTGGTGCGGCGACGGCGTCGCCAACTACGGCGAGGAGTGCGACGGCTTCGACATCCCCGCTGGCGCATGCCCCCTGTCCGAATGCTTCTGCTCCTCCGACTGCAAGCTCTACCTCGATGCGCAGCAGGGAGCCCAGGACTGGTCCGCAGGACAGATGGACGGCGTCAACAACACCCCGCAGAGCTCTCCCGACCCCGAGTGTCTCAAGCCCGAAACCCTTTGCCTCGATGCCACCACCAAGTCGCTCACCGACATCTGGATCGCCAACTCCAACGACCACGAGGTCGTCCGCATCAACGTCGATACCGGTGCGGTCGAAAAAGAAGTCCCCAGCCAGGGCGAAAACCCCTCCCGCACCGCAGTCGTCACCAAGGACAGCACCGTCTGGGTCGGCAACAGGAGCTGGAACAACTACAACAACGCGAACTACTCCAATCTGATCCACTTCTCACGTGACGGCAAGCTCATCTGCCGCGGCGATGTCACCGGAATGGTCCGCGCCGTCGGCATCGACAAGGACGGAAACGTCTGGGCCGGCTCCTGGTATGGCCGAAAGGTCTACAAGTTCTCCGGTTCCGAGATCGACGATACCCAGAGCCCGGTCCGCTGCAAGAAGCTCGCCGAGGTCGCAATCCCCGCCTGCCCCTACGGTGCCATCGGCGACGGCGCCGGCAACATCTGGATCGCGGGCAACTGCGCCTGGACCAGCAGCTTCGACCCGGCCACCGAGTCGATCTCGAAGATCAACGTCACCACCAATACCCTCATCGGGACCTACGTCCCCCCGAGCAACCTGTCCGGCTGCTTCGCCGTGTACGGCATCACCGTCGATTCCCAGGGCCGCGTCATCGTCGGCACCCACGCGGACAACTGCCGTGGACTGTTCCGCTACACGCCCGGCACGAACTCGTGGGAGTGGATCTCCTCCGGCTTCGTGGGCAGCACCCGCGGCGTCGTCGTCGACCAGGAAGGCTACATCTACTCGGCCATCAGCCATGGAGACCCTGGTGACCGCCGTCACATCGTCCGCGTCACCCCGGACTTCAAGAACATCTCGGCCCTCGACCTCGGCAACGGAATCTGGCACCCCGTCGGCGTGGCCATCGACCGCAACGGCCGCCTGTGGACCGCAGGCCGCAACTCCGGTTCCGCCGCCCGCATCGACGTCAAGAACTGGGCCAACAACCCCGCAGTCAACATCTACCCCACCAACGGCTCCGACCCCTACTCCTACTCCGACATGACCGGCTTCCAGCACCTCATGTTCACCAACCCCGAAGGAACCTGGCGCCAGCAGTTCGACGGCGGTGCCAAGACCGTCTACTGGAAGCTCATCGAGTGGGTCGGCAAGGAAGAGCCCGGCGTGACCGACATCTCCGTTCGCGCCCGCTCCGCCGCCACCAAGGACGGCCTCGCACTGGCCGGCTGGACCGGGTACTTCACCACCTCCCCCGCCCTGCTCGAAGGCCTCCCCACCCTCCAGTGGCTCGAGGTCGAGGTCAAGCTCTCCTCAAAGGACTCGAACAAGACGCCCATCCTGACAGGACTCACGGTTCACTGGACGAAGTAGGAGCAGGCATCCCCCTACATCAGCGGAATCAACTCCCCCAGATTCGCTACGATCAAATCAGGTTTGTGCTCGCTCGCCTCGGCCATCTCCCGGGTCGACTCGCCGGAAAGGACCAGCACCGACGTGACTCCCGCAGCCAGCCCGCAGGCCACATCGGTGTACAGGCGATCGCCGATCATCACGGTCTCGGCCGCAGTTGCCCCCCTGCGCAGCATCGCGGCCCGGAGAAAGTCGGGGCTCGGTTTTCCCACGATCCGGTCAGGCTTGCGCCCCGTGGAGCTCTCCACAAGCGCCATGAACGCCCCGATGTCCGGAATCGGTCCCTCCGGAGTCGGACAGTTGATGTCCGGGTGCGTCGCAATGTACGCAACGCCATCCAGCAGCAGCCGGCAGAGCCTGCGCAGCTTGCCGTAGGTCAGCGTCACGTCAAAGGTGAGCACCGCAGCGTCGGGCTTCTCTTCCACCAGCTCGAACCCGGCTGCCGCAAACTCGGCCTCGACTTCCGGCGTGGCCAGCAGGAACAGCCGGCGGTACTTCCCCTCGCTTCGCAATAGCTCGATGGTGGCATCGCCCGAGGTCAACACGTCCCCGGATTCCGCCTCTACTCCCAGCCGTTTCAGCTTGTCCACGTAGGTCGTCGAGGTCTTCGAAGAGTTGTTCGTCAGGAAAAGGTATTGCCCCCCGTTCTCCCTGACCCTGCGCAAGAACGGCAACGTCCAGGGAAAGAGCCGGTCCCCAAGGTAGATCGTGCCGTCCATGTCCAGCACGAAAAGCTTCTTTCCCTCCAAGTTCTGCATCAGGACAGAGTTCCCCTCGGGGCGGAGCTTACTTGCCCACTTTCACTCGCTCCACGTACCGGCCTTCGGTCGTGTCGATCCGGATGATGTCCCCCTCGTTGATGAAGAGCGGAACCTGGACCTCGAGTCCCGTCGCCAGTCGGGCGGTCTTGGTGACGTTGGTCACCGTATCCCCCTTGATGGCCGGCTCGCACTCGGCAATCGGGTAGTCCATGGCCTTGGGAAGCTCGACCGAAATGGGCCGTTGGTTGAAGAAGAACAGCCGCACCACGAGCTCCTCGATAAGGTACATCTCCGCCCCGCCCAGTGAATCCAGCGGCAGCTCGAACTGCTCGTACGTCTCCACGTCCATGAAGTGGAACGTATCTTCCTGCCGGTACAGGAACTGCGCCTTGCGGGTCTCGACGTCCGGATCCTCCATCCGCTCCCCTGCCCGGAACACGAACGACTTGAGCTGCCCTGTGACCAGGTCGCGGGCCCGGCACTTCACCAGCGTCGTCGCCCCACGGGCCGACGGAGACTGGAATGCAACGTCATACACCTGGTACGGTGCCCCTTCATGCAGGAACCGGACTCCCCTCTTGAGATCGGATGTGTTCGGCATGCTCTTACCTCGTCTGGATGGCCCGACAGACCCGGTATCCCGACAGACGCTGTCCAGGCCGTCGCGTGCCCCGCCTACATACACCGCAAGCCTTCCCAATGCAAGGGTGCACGCTTTTTTTGCCCTCCCATCGGATCACGATAGACTCCGGCTCGTGGGACCTGAAACCTGGAGGAACCGACCCAAATGAACTACATCCGAAGCGCCGACGTCGCTGACCGCATCTCCCGCCTCCTCCCTGTCGTGACAGACCGGCTGCATCGGCTCACGGAAGGGCTCTGCGATACCAGCGGCCTGACCGCCATCCAGTGGCAGCTCCTCGAGTATGTCCACCGCAACGGCGAGAGCACCATCGGCACCCTCTGCAGAGCCCTTCGAAGAGCTCAGAGCAGCATCAGCGAGCTCACCGACCGCCTCGAGGAAAAAGGGCTCGTCCAGAGATTGCCCGGCACAGACCGGCGCAAGTCCCTGGTCGGCCTGACGGCGTCCGGCAAGCGGGCCGCCCGCGACCGCGATCAGGGCCGCAGCACCGCCGTCGAAAACGCCTTCGTCCTTCTCTCCCCCGATGCCCAGGAGACCTTCCTCCTGCACCTGATGGAGCTCCTGTCCATCACCGACCGCGTGTGCTCCGTCCGCTCGGGGGAAGCGACCGTATTCCCCGAAACCGCGATCCAGCGCCCCGGCATGCCCTCCCCCACCTGGCTCCAGTAGTCTTTATCACGCCGCTGGCACCCCGCACCCACGGGGTCGTGCACGCCAACACAGCCGGGGAGCTTCGCTCCGATCCGTGGCGTCTGGAAAGGACCGTCCGACGTGTCCGACGTGTCCGACGTGTCCGACGTGTCCGACGTGTCCGACGTGTCCGACGTGTCCGACGTGT
>Ga0233425_10003420_pt1 | contig 28813 bp, 25 predicted proteins | sample Watercolumn_Towu_2_FD_181712 | JGI IMG/M metagenome (GOLD analysis project Ga0233425, IMG submission 181712) | Freshwater microbial communities from Lake Towuti, South Sulawesi, Indonesia - Watercolumn_Towuti2014_140_MG | ecosystem: Environmental > Aquatic > Freshwater > Lake | place...
GAGACAAGAGGGAGCGAAGCTCCCTCTGTGGCGGAGCCTTTGAGCGTCGCACCCCGGGGGCGCGCCCCGCCGCCCGGCCTCCGCGCCCGCCGCCCGCCCGCGGCGCTGACGCTTACTCAGTGGATCAGAACCGCGACAACGGCGGCGGCTGGTCAGTCAGTCGCGAGACGGATCAGCACCGCTCTCAGTGGCCGGCGGGGAGCTCGGCGAGCTCGATCAGCACGTTGCCCGTCGACGACGGGTCGAGGAACGCGATGCGCGAGCCGCCGTGACCGATGCGCGGGGTCTCGTCGCGCAGCCTGACGCCCTTCTGCCTCAGCTCCGCGAGCGCGCCGTCGATGTCCTCCACCTCGAAGCAGATGTGAAAGAGGCCGGGCGGCGGCACCTTCGGCCCTTCGAGCAATTCGATGTACGTCTGGCCGACCGGCAGCATCGCGAGCCGCGTCTGGCCGATCTGCTCCTCGTACTCGAGCGGGATGCCGAACGTGTCTTTCATCAGGTCGATGGACTGCTTCAACGAGTCGACGGCAATCGCGATGTGCTCCACGCGCTTGATCTTCATGCGTCCTCCGTGCGCTGGTCAGCTCGAGAAGAACTCCAGCATCAGGCGGTTGACCTCGGGCGCGTTCTCGTACGCGCCCCAGTGGCCGGCGTCCGGCACGCGGTGCACGTCGAGCGTGCCGCCGGCGGCCTCGCGAATCTCACCGATCAGCAGGTCGGCCGGGCGGAACGACGAGTCGTCGCCCGTGCCCCATAGCACGCGCAGCTTCACGCGGCCCACGGCAAGGTCGCCGCGCAGCGCCGTGAGATCGCCGAGCAGCGTCCCGCCCGCGCTGACCTTGCGGCTGTCGAAGCGCGCGCGCCTCACGCCCTCGCTCTGGATGTCGACGGCCTCCTCGGTGATGCTCGCGGGATCGCGCAGCATGTTGACGCCGAGGTTGTGACGTGCGATCTCGCGGAACTTCTTCTCGTCGCCCGCGGCGTCCCTGTAGCTGCGGATCGGCCGCTCGCCGAACTTGCGCGCGGGAAATCCGGCCGGCGAGACGAGACAGAGATGCGACACGCGCGGGGCGAGGCGACGGGTGAGACGGGTCGCGATCGCGCCGCCGAACGAGAAGCCGCCGAACCGCAGCGGTGCGGCGCCCGGAAACATCTCCGTGATGAGCTCGTGCATCAGGTCGAGATACGCAGCACCCGTCGTGTCGCGCGGGAGCGGCGCCGACGCGCCGTACGACGGGTGATCGAGCGCGTGGACGGTGAAGCGCTCCGCGAGCGCGTCGATGTTGCGTACCCAGTGCTTCCACGAGCCCATCCCGCCGTGGAAGAGAACGAGATCCGGGCCGTGACCACGACGGGTCACGGCCATCCGGGGAGCGGCGCTGACGGTCATCGCGACAGAGTATAGTGCCTGCCATGAACGTCCAGCTCCGCGTGAACGGCACGCCGAGAACCGTGCAGGCCGACGATCCCGACACCCCGCTCCTCTACGTGCTCCGCAACGACCTCGACCTGACCGGCACGCACTTCGGCTGCGGCCTCGCCCAGTGCGGCGCGTGCACCGTCCACGTCGACGGCCGCGCGGTGCGGTCGTGCAGCACGCCGATCCGCGCGATGCAGGGCAAGAGCGTGATCACGATCGAAGGCCTCGGCTCGCCGGAAAATCCGGATCCTCTGCAGGCCGCGTTCATCGCCGAGCAGGCCGCGCAGTGCGGCTACTGCACGGCGGGGATCGTGATGACGGCGCGCGCGCTCCTGAACCAGAACCCGAACCCGACCGAGGCGCAGGTGCGCGACGCGCTCACCGGCAACCTCTGCCGCTGCGGGAGCCACGCGCGCGTGCTGAAAGCCGTCATGCGCGCCGCGGGAGCGCGGTCGTGAAGCGCCGCGCGTTCCTCAAGGCCGGCGGCGCGCTCGTGGTCGGCGTCGCGCTCGGCGAGTGGCGGCTGCCCGCGCGCGCGCAGTCGATCCCGAACGCCGATCGCTTCCTCGGCAAGCCGCTCGCGCCGGATCAGGTCGACTCGTTCCTCGCGATTCACGCCGACGACACCGTGACGATGTTCACGGGCAAGGTCGACCTCGGCACCGGCGGCCGCATCGCGCTGCGCCAGATGGTGGCCGAAGAGCTCGAAATTCCGATCGAGCGGCTGACGATGATCGAGGGCGACACCGCGCTGACGCCGGACCAGGCGCGCACCGCGGGAAGCTACGGCATCGCGCGCGGTGGCATGCAGCTGCGCCAGGCGGCGGCGACCGCGCGCCAGGCGCTCCTCGGACTCGCGGCGCAGCAGCTCAATCGCCCGGCCGCCGATCTCGAGATCGTCGACGGCGTCGTCCGCGTCAAGGGCGGCGGCGCGTCGGTGCGCTACGGCGAGCTGATCGGCGACAGGACGCTCGGCCTCAAGCTCGACCCGAAGGCGCCGTTGAAGGATCCACAACGCTTCCGCTTCATCGGCAAGTCGCTGCCGCGCCCGGACGTCGCCGCGAAGATCACCGGCCGGCATCGCTACGTCAACGACGTGAAGCTTCCGCAGATGCTGCACGCGCGCGTCATCCATCCGCCCGTCGTCGGCGCCACGCTCCGCTCGGTGGACGAGTCGTCGATCGCGAGCGTCCCGGACACGCGCGTCGTCAGGATCGAGAGCCTGCTCGCGGTGGTCTCCGAGCGCGAGTGGGACGCCGTGCGCGCCGCGCGCATCGTGAAATCGGAGTGGACGGGCGGCACGCCGTTGCCCGATCACGCGACGCTCTACGACACGATGAAGTCGAGCCAGGTCGTGCGCCAGCAGGACGTCGCGAAGAAGGGCGATCTCTCCGCGCTGTCCGCGCCCGGCATGCGCACGCTGAACGGGACGTATCGCTGGCCCGTGCAGACGCACGGGACGATGGCGCCGTCGTGCGCGGTCGCCGACGTCGGCGCGGATCGCGCGACGATCTGGAGCTCCACGCAGGGCCCGCACCAGTACCAGGCGATCTTCGCGCGGATTCTCGGGATGCCGCGCGACCGCGTGCGCGTCATCTACATGGACGGCGCGGGGACGTACGGGCAGGCCGGCGCCGAGGACGCCGCGTGCGAGGCCATCCTGCTCTCCCGCGCGCTCAAGCGTCCGGTGCGCGTGCAATGGATGCGGGGGGACGAGCACGCGTGGGACCCGAAGGGGCCGCCGCAGCTTCTCGAGCTACGGGCGGCCGTCGACGGGCAGGGCGCGGTGACCGCGTGGGAGACGCGGGCGTGGTTGCCCGTGGCGACGGCGAATCTTCCCGGCGTGCCGCTGATGGCGCCGGACGCGGCGAAGATCGAGCAGCCGCAGGGGCGGTCGACCGGCCTCATCCACCAGAACGTCGATCCGCCGTACGGCTTCGCGAACGTTCACGCCGGCGTGAGCTGGATCGCGGACGCGCCGCTCCGCACCTCCGCGATCCGCGCGCCCGGAAAGATCGCGAACACGTTCGCGGTCGAGTCGTTCACCGACGAGATCGCGGCGCTCGCGGGCGCCGATCCGCTGGAGTTTCGCCTGCGACATCTGAAGAACCCGCGCGGCGTCGAGGTGCTGCGCACGGTCGCCACGCGGATGAGCTGGCAGCCGCGCCCGGCCGGGCGAACGATCGACCGCGCCGCCGCGGTGATGACGGGGCGCGGGCTCGCCTACGTCCACTACAAGCACGACGAGACGATCGTGGCGATGGGGATGGAGGTCGAGGTCACGCGCGCGACCGGCGCGATCCGCGTCACCCGCGTCGTGTGCGCGCAGGACTGCGGGCTCGTGATCAACCCGGACAACGTGAAGAGCCAGGTCGAGGGCAACATCATCCAGACGCTCAGCCGCGCGCTGCACGAGGACGTGACGTTCGACCGCCAGAAGGTCACGTCGGTGGACTGGGCGACCTACCCCATCCTGAAATTCCCGGAGACGCCGGCGCTCGACGTCGAGCTGATCCAGCGTCTCGGCGAGCCCCCGCTCGGCGCGGGCGAGGCGGCCTCCGCGCCCGTCCCGGCCGCACTGAGCAATGCGGTGTTCGATGCAACCGGTGTACGCTTGCGCGAAGTGCCGTTTCGGCCAGATCGTGTGAAGGCAGCGCTGGGGGGGTCATGATGGTGCGACTGACAGAGCTCGGCCACGTCCTCGTGCGGGTGCTCGACCTCGAACGGTCCAAGCAGTTCTACAAGGACGTGCTCGGCTTCCACGTGCTCGAGGAAGACCCCGAGCACGGCGGCACGTTCATGGCGCTGCCGGGCCAGAGCCACTGCATCGACCTCTTCCAGGTGAAGGACCAGGGCCTGGCGGAGCAGCAGACCCCCGGCGCGCGCGGCCTCGGCCACATCGCGTTCCGCGTGGCGAGCGAGAGCGATCTGAAGGACGCGAACGCGTCGCTGCGTGAGCACGGCGTCGAGATCCTGAGGACGATCGACCACGTGAGCCAGAAGAGCATCTACTTCAACGATCCGGACGGCAACACCCTGGAGATCTATTACGAGCTACCCGACGCGCTCGCGCTCTTCGCGCGCGGCCGCCAGGATCGGGACGTCGCCATTCGACTGTAGATGGGGGGCCCGAGGCCGGCCCCCCAAGCCCCCCACGCTCCGGGCCGGGAGTGAATCCCGGCCCTCCGCGGCTGCCGTGGGGCTCTAAGTAAGGGGCTCCACTTCTAAAGTCGCGGTCATCGCGTGCCGCGCGCGGGGCTTCAGACGCACCGCGTGCGGCGCGCAGTTCGCGCTCTCCACGCAGACGAATCGCTGCCACGCCTCGCCGAGGTCGGCGATGGCCAACCCCTTGTCACGTCCCGGGTTCCAGACCACGGTCGACGGCGAGCCGCGCTTGGTCACGGTGATCCGGCGCCCGAGCACCGGATCGTCGACCGTGCACGGCGCGGCGGTGTCGAGGAACACACGATCCACGTCACCCCTCGGGATCAGCGGCTCCGCGCCCGACATCTTCTGCTTGCCGCCGTCGACCTTGTCGATGAACCGCGTGCGCTCGAGGCCGCCGATGTGCGCCTGCTCGACGTTGCCCACCGCCAGGTAGGTGTGCAGCGCGATCTCGTACGTGAGCTCGCTGCGCCCGGTGTTCTCGCACTCGAACGTCATCCCGAGCGACGTGCCGAGCGTGAACGAGAGCGACGCGGTGAAGTCCGCCGGCCAGAACTGGTGCGTCTCGGCGTCCGACGCGAGATGGAGCGTGACGCGCACGTCGCCGTCGTCCGCGCGCGTGGTCTCCCCGAGCTCCCACGTCCGCGTGCGCGCGAAGCCGTGCGCGGGCTTCGTGCGATCCGTCGGATGGTTCGCGAACCAGGGAAAGCACACGGGCACGCCGCCGCGGATCGCCTTGCCCGGCGTGAAGGTGGCGCGCGGGCTCAGGAAGATCGCCGAGGTCGTCTGGCCCGCCGGCGTCCATCCGCAGAGGTGGGCGCCGTAGAGGCTGAGGCGCGCCTGACACCGCTCGGTGTCGACGATGAGGAACGGCAGCCCGCCGGGGCCGTCCTCCTGACGAACGCCGGCCACTACCGGGCCAGCCACGTGTCCCAGAAGTGGAGGAAGGGACCGCTGTTGAAGCCCTTGAGGTCGCGCGTCGCGTACAGGGCGAACACGTCGCCCATCTTGATGCGGCCGACGTCCTCGTAGAAGACCGCCTGGATCTTCTCGATCACCGCGCGCCGCTTCTTCGGATCGTTCTCGCGGAGCAACTCGGCCAGCAAGCGCTCCTTCTCCTCGTGGCACCACCATCCCGGCCAGTTGCACTGGAGGTTCGACGTGAGCGCCGGGTCGGGCCCGAACGTGATGCCGGTCGTGAAGACGTCCCACAGCTCGGGCTTGCTGCGCCGCTGGACGACCGTCGCCCAGTCGACGACCTGCAGGTCGACCTTGAAGCCGACGTCTTCCATCTGCTGCTTCGCCACCACCGCGGAGTTGTAGTGGTAGTCGTACTCCTTCGTGGTGAGCCAGCGAATCGGCTGCCCGGTGTAGCCGGCTTCCTTCAGGAGCGAGCGCGCCCGCTCCTTGTTTTTCAGGTTGTAGGCGGTGACGCCGACGGGCGTGTGGAAGACGCCCTGCTCGGGGAAGTAGAGCGCGCCGTCGACGCGGAAGAACGCCTTGTGGCCCATCGCGCCCGTCATCACCGCGTCCATGTCGAGCGCCGCCTGCATCGCCTGGCGGATCTTCTTGTTCGTCATCACGCCCTGCTTGTGGTTCGGCGCGGCGGTGACCCAGGAGCTCGGCTTGACGATCGGCAGGTCGAGCTTCGGGTTCTGCTTGAGGCGATCGTACTGGTCGGGCTTCAGCGTCTGCGCGAAGTGGTACTCGGCGCTCTCGATGCCCGCCACGCGCACCGCGAGGTCGGGCACCGGCATGAAGCGGATCTCGTCGACCCACGCGGTGCGCTTGCCGCCGAGCCCGTCGGGCGCGTCGCTGCGCGCGCTGTAGTCCTTGAAGCGCGCCAGGCGGATGTGGCGATCGGGCCTGTGCTCGACGAAGCGGAACGGCCCGGTGCCGATGTACTCCTTCACCGGCTGCTCGCCCGCGCTCTCGATGACGCTCTTCGGATGGATCGCGAGGTACGGCGACCCGAGCGCGTAGAGCAGCGAGCCCGACGGCTCCTTCAGGTGGATGACGAGCGTCAGCGGATCCTTCGCCTCGACGGCCTCGACGGTCTTGAAGATGGTCTTGCCGGTCGTGTGCACGCGGCCCCATCGCATGAGCGACGCCGCGGCGTCGGCGGCGGTGAGCGTCGCGCCGTTGTGGAACTTCACGTTCTTGCGGAGCGTGATCGTGTACCGCTTGCCGCCGTCCGAGACCGTGTGGCTCTCCGCGAGCAAGGGGATCGGCTGGAAGCTCCTGTCGTACGTGTACAGCGTCTCGAAGATGTGCCACGCGATCTGGTACGCGATGGTCGCCGTCGTCGTGTGGGTGTCGAGCGTCGGCGGCTCGCCGATCATCGCCGCCTTGAGAACGCCGCCCGCGCGCGGCGTCTCCTGCGCGGTGGCGGCGAGCGGGCTCAGCAGCACGACGACCGCGAGCAACAGGGCGGCTCGGCTCATGGCGGGTTCTCCCTGGCGCGGCATTCTATCCTTGACGGCGCCTCACGGTTCGCCGAAGCTCCCGCCAGATGACGCGCGCCCTCGGCATCCTGGGTGTGGCCGTGCTCCTCGCTGGATGCTCCTTCGGTCCGAAAGCGCTGGCGCGCACCCGTCTCCAGTACAACGAGGCCGTCAAGACCACGAGCGAGGAGCAGCTGCTCCTCAACATCATCCGCCTCCGCTATCTCGACACGCCCAGCAGCCTCGCGGTCTCGAACGTCGCCGCGCAGTTCGAGATGAACCAGAGCTTCCAGCTCACCCCGTTCTTCGTGGCCTCGGGCGCGGAGATCGCCCGCACGTGGACCGCGATCCTTCCGCAGCTCGGGATCGGCGGCGCGGATCGTCCGACGTTCAGCCTGACCCCGCTCGACGACCAGGAGTTCACGCGCAAGCTCTTCACCCCGCTGCCGCTGGACGGCCTCGTCTATCTCGCGAAGACCACGTGGCCGATCAGCACGGTCTTCCGCCTCTACCTGGAGAACCTCAACTGGGTGTCGAACGCGCAGACCGCGAGCGGGCCGACCCCGCGGCGCGCGCCGGTGTTCGACGAGTTCCGGCGCGGCGTGGTCGCGCTGCAGACGCTGCAGGACCGCGCGCAGATCGTGTTCGGCAGCGAGGAGCGCGCGGAGCCGCAGGGGAGCCCGCTGCCCACGGCGAGCGTCACCGCGCGCGACATGGTGGAGGCCGCGAAGAGCGGCTTCGAGTACCGGCTCGACGAGCAGACGCAGAAGTGGACGCTGGTGAAGAAGATCCAGCAGCCCATGCTGTTCGTCGACCCGAAGGCCGTCGACTCGCCGGAGATGTCGGAAGTCGTGAAGGCGTTCCGTCTCAAACCCGGGCTTGCGCGCTATCCGCTCACGCAGGACACGCTCGGGCCGTTCGCGAGCGGCGAAGGCCTGGCACTGCTCGAGGTCGAGACGCGGTCGTTGCTGCAGGCGCTCTACTACGTCGCGCACGGCGTCGACGTGCCGGCCGAGCACCAGAGCGCGAGCATCGTCACCGTGACGCGCGAGCCGTCGGGCGAGGCTTTCGACTGGGGCCCGATCATGGACGGCCTCTTCCGCGTGAAGTCGGTGCGCAGCGACGATCGCCCCGCGGGCGCGCACGTCGCCGTGCCGTACCGAGGGTACTGGTTCTACATCGAGCAGACGGACCAGGACACCAAGTCGACGTTCTCGCTGCTCATGGAGCTCTCCCGCCTGGAGCTGGCCGGGAAGACCGGGGTCGGACCCACCCTGACGCTCCCCATCGGCGGCCGCTAGACCTGACATGCCGCATCCGCTCGTCACGCAGCTTCGCTTCACCCGCAGCGAATGGGTCCGCGGTCTGAAGGCGGTGACGCCTGACGAAGCGGCGCGCCGCTTCGGCTCGATCAATCCGATCGCGTGGATGCTCGGCCACCTCGCGTGGCAGGAGCAGCTCTACTTCCTCGAGCGCGCGCAGGGCAGGACCGTCGTGCCCGAGGTGAAGGCGTTCGGCTACGGCAAGCCGCTCAGCGTGCCGTCGCTCGACGACGCGTGGACGTGGTGGCGCGCCGTGACGAAGGCGACCGACCCCTACCTCGACACGCTGAAGGGCGCGATGCTCACGCGCACGTGGAAGCGCGAAACCGGCGGCGAGACGCCGGGCACGAAGCTCCACCGCACGACGTACCACTACTGGTTCCATCTCGGCGAGTCGCAGGCGATCCGCCAGATGCTCGGCCACACGAAGCTGCCGGATTTCGTCGGCAGCTTCCGCCGCGCTCCGTACCGGCCGGAGTCCGCGCGCCGCTAGCCGGCCGGGAACGACGCGGGGCGGCCCGGCGACGGCCTGGGGTCGCGGCTCAAAAGTCGGACTGCGAGGCCGCGTTGCGGCCTCGTGTCTTCCATTCGCCGCTTGACCCCAGGCCGTCGCCGCGCCGTCGCCGGGCCGCCCCGCGTCGTTCCCGGCCCGCTAGGCCTTCACCGTCTCGTAGAGCGCGTTCTCGAACTGGCCGTAGAGCTTCAGCACGCGCGGATCGGCGAACGGCAGGATCTGCGTCATGATCAGCGCCGTCACGCGCTTCGCCGGATCGAGCCAGTAGTACGTGTTGAAGATCCCGCCCCAGCTCACCGTGCCGGCGCTGCGGCCGTTCGGCCCGGCCTGCACGTTGTGCATGTAGCCGAGGCCCCACCGGATCGGCGCGCCCGGGAAGAGGTCGACGTCGTACGACAGCGCCGTGTTCTGCGCCTTCATGAGCCCGCACTGGATCATGCCCGTGTGGTTCTGATGCATGAGCGCGACCGTCTCGGGCTTCAGAATCTTCGCGCCCTTCCAGGTGCCGCCGTGGAGCAGCATCTGGAGGAACGACATGTAATCGGACGCGGTCGAGTAGAGCGGTCCGCCGCCGGACCAGAACTCGCCCGCGACGGGCACGTTTTCGAGCGGCTGCGGTACCAGGCTTCCGTCCGGCTGCCGCGCGTGCACGCGAGCCTGACGCGCGCGCTGCTCGGCGGTCGGCACGTAGCCGCTGTCCTTCATGCCGAGCGGCGTGAAGATCTTGTCGCGGAAGTACGCGTCGAGCGGCTGGCCGCTCGTCGCTTCCACGAGCCGCCCCACCCAGTCCGTGTTCACGCCGTACGACCACCTGTCGCCGGGGTCGAAGATCAGCGGCGTGCGGATCGACGCGACCTTGGCGGTGGCGCGCGCGGGCATCGCCGTCGCCTTGGCGTAGCGTCCGGTGTCCGCGTCCCAGATGTCGTAGCTGAACCCGGCCGTGTGCGTGAGCAGGTGACGGAGCGTGATGGGCCGCTTCGCGGGCCGGAGCTTCGGCGCGCCGCCGGCGTCGAAGCCCTCGAGCACCTGCGGCGAGCCCAGCGCGGGATCGATGTTCGGCACCGGGCCTTCGAGCGTGAGCTTGCCTTGCTCGACGAGCTGCATCGCGGCGACCGACGTGATCGCCTTCGTCATCGAGGCGATGCGGAAGAACGTGTCGAGCGTCATCGGCGTGCTCTGATCGAGCGCCCGCAGCCCGAACGCGCCCTCGTAGATCACGCCCTTGTCGGTCGCGGCCATCGCGACGATCCCGGGAACTTCCTTCGCGTCGGCGGCCTGGCGCAGCACCGCGTCGACGCGCGCGCGTGCGGGGTTGGCGCCGCCCTGGGCGGCCGCGGTTCGCACTTTAGCGAAGGCCGTGGTGGCGAGCGCGGTGGTGGCGGCGGCGCCCTTGAGGAGATCGCGACGGGAGTGCGGCGCTGGCGTCATGACGTGTCCCTCCGGCGGGGACAATGCACTCGTGCGCGCGCGACCGCAAGGCACCCGCCATCAGCGGCGCGTCGTGGCCACGATGTCGGCGCGCGTGATCGGCACGCGCGTGAAGCGCGCGCCGAACGGCGCCAGCGCGTCCTCGATCGCCTGCGCGATCAGCGGATGCACCGGCATGATCCCGCCTTCGCCCGCGCCCTTCGCGCCGAGCGGATTGAGCGGCGTCGGCGATTCGAGATGGCGCAGCTCGAACGTGCGGGGCGCGTCGGCCGCCGTCGCGAGCGCGTAGTCCATCAGCGTCGCGGTCAGGCGCTGACCGCCCTCGTCGTACGCGAGCTGCACGTTCAGCGCGTCCGAGATGCCCTGCACGACGCCGCCGTGGATCTGTCCGTCGACGATGCCCGGCTGCAGCACGCGGCCGCAGTCGTGCGCGACGATCCAGCGCAGGATCGTGACGGCGCCCGTCTCGGGATCGACCTCGAGCACGACGGCGTGCGTGCCGTTCGCGAAGCTCGACTGACCGACTTCGAAGAGCTCGTCTCCCTCGAGTTCGGGACTCTCGCCGGGCACGGTCCCGGCGTGCGCCGCGGCGGCGATCTCCGGCCAGCCGAGCGCGCGGCTCGGCAGCCCGCGCACCGAGAACCTCCCGCCTTCGCAGATCACGTCCGCCGCCGCCGCTTCGAGCAGATGCGCGGCGACGCGGATCGCCTTCTCGCGCACGACGCGGCCCGCGAGTAGCGCCGCGCTGCCGCCGATCGCGGCCGTGCGGCTGCCGAACGTGCCGCCGCCGCGCGCGACGAGCCCGGTGTCGCCCGTGTGCACGTCGATCGTGTCGGGATCGACGCCGAGGAGATCGCCGACCAGCCGTGAGAAGAGCGTCACGTGGCCCTGGCCCTGCGGCGCGGCGCCGGTGATCACGGTGACGCGGCCCTCGGCGTCGACACGCACGATCGCGCTCTCGTTCGGCGCGGTCGCGGTCGCCTCCACGTAGTTCACGATGCCGATGCCGAGATAGCGCCCCTCCGCGCGCAGGCGCGCCTGCTCGCGGCGCGCGGCCGGAAGATCGAGCGCCTCCAGCGCGAGCGAGAGACACCGCGCGTAGTCGCCGCTGTCGTAGTTCACCGGGCCGCGGCCGGCCGCGGTGAGTCCGGTGACGTAGGGATAGGCGTCGCGCGCGATCAGGTTGCGACGGCGCAGCTCGAGCGGATCCATGCCGAGCTCGCGCGCGAGCGCGTCCATCGCACGCTCGATCACCGCGGTGCCGTACGGGCGTCCGGCGCCGCGATACGCGCCGACGGGCGTGGTCGTCGTGACGACGCCGCGGAATCGCAGGTCCAGGTTCGGGATCACGTACGGCCCGACCGAGTGGATCATCGCGTTCTGCAGCAGGTTGAGGCCGGAGATCGTGTACGCGCCCATGTCGTGCACGAAGTCGTCCCGCAACGCGAGCAGGCGGCCGTCGCGTGTCGCGGCGAGCTCGACGTCGTGGACCTGGTCACGCTCGACGCACGCGACCAGCGTGTGCTCGCGCCGTGTCTCGATCCACTTGATCGGCCGGTCGAGCCGTCGCGCGAGCGCGGCGACGACGATGTATTCCGGGTAGTACATCGCCTTCGTGCCGAAGCCGCCGCCCACGTCCGGCGGCGCGATCACGCGAATCCGGTCTTCGGGAACGCCGAGCTGGCCGGAGAACACGGTGCGGTGACGATGGACGAGCTGGATCGCGCCCCGGACGGTGAGATGGTCGCCGTCCCAGCGCGTGACGAGGCCGCGCGGCTCCATCGGGTGCGCGGTGCCGCGCGCGAGCCTGATCCGCGCGCGCAGCACGACGTCCGCGCCCCGGATCGCGGCGTCCGCGTCACCGACGGTCTGGCGCCACTCCGCGGGAACGTTCGAGCCGATCTCCGCGTGGAGGACCGGCGCGTCCGGCGCCAGCGCGGCGTCGACGTCGACGAGCGCGGCGAGCGGCTCGTAGTCCACACGCACGAGGTCGAGCGCGTCGTGCGCGCGATACGGATCGTCCGCGATCACCGCGGCGAGCGGCTCGCCGACGAAGCGCACGACGTCCGTCGCCAGCGGCCGGAGACGGCACGGCACGGGCAGCGCGGGATGCGGCGCGTAGACGGGCATCGGCGCGTTGGCGGCGCCGAGATCGGCGGCCGTCGCGACGGCGACGACGCCGGGAGACTTCAGCGCGGCGGAGACGTCGATCGCGCGCACGCGCGCGTGCGCGTGCGGCGAGCGCACGAACGCGGCGTGCAGACAGCCGGGAACGCGGAGATCGTCGACGAACGCGCCGGTGCCGGTGACGAGTCGTGGATCTTCGCGGCGGCGAACGGCATCGGTGTGCTCGGCCATGGCCCGCACATGCTACACGTCGAGCACCGCTTCGACCACGCCCGGCTCGTTGCGCATGCGGACGGCGCGGAAGCCGAGCCGCTTCGCGAGCGCGATCATCTCCCCGTTCTCGGCGGAGATGTAGCCGACGATCCGCTTCAGCCGCTCGGCGCGGCCGACCTCGATCAGCCGCGTCAGCAGCTCGGTGCCGAGCCCACGCCGCCGGAACGCGTCGCTCACGAGCAGCGCGAACTCCGCCTCGTCGGACCAGTGCAGCTTGCTGAGACGCCCGACGCCGACGATGCGCGGCGCGCCGGCGTCGGCCTCCGGACGCTCGGCGACCAGCACGATCTCGCGGTCGTAGTCGATGAAGCAGATGCGCGCGAGCCGCTCGTGCGAGACGCGCAGGTCGAGCCGCATCGGGTGCAGGTAACGCATGTGGACGCTGCGCTCCGAGAGCGTGGCGTGGAACGCGGCGATCGCCGGCTCGTCCTCGGGGCGGATCGGCCGGATCAAGAGCCGGGAGCCGTCGCGCGCGCCCCACGTCCACGTGTACTGGCGCGGGTACGGGCGGATCGCGGGACGCGGCAGGTCGGCGTCGGCGATGTCGGCCGGATGGAGGACCACGCGCGCGTCGAGCGCCACGAGCCCGCGCGCCGAGGCGAGCAGGGGATTGACGTCGATCTCCTTGATCCGCGGCTGCTCGACGACGAGCCGGCTGAAGCGCACGAGCAGCTGCTCGAGCGCGCCGAGATCGACGGGCGCCGCGCCGCGCACGCCGTGCAGGGCGCGATAGATCCGCGTCCGCTCCATCAGCCGGCGCGCGAGCGTGCTCGTGAGCGGCGGCAGCGCGAGCGCGCGGTCGCGCATGATCTCGACCAGCCGGCCGCCCGCGCCGAAGAGGATGACCGGCCCGAACTGCGCGTCGACGCTGCTGCCGAGAATGAGCTCGATGCCGTCGTGCGCGACCATCGGCTGCACGGTCACCCCGAGGAAGTGCCCCGCACCCGCGTGCCGGCGGACCGACGCGTCGATCTCCGCGAACGCCGCACGCACCGCGTCCGCGTCGGCGAGGCCGAGGCGCACGCCGCCCACGTCGCTCTTGTGCGTGATCGTCTCGGAGTGGAGCTTCACGGCGACCGGGAACCCCAGCTCCTTCGCGGCGGTCGCCGCGGCGCCGGCGTCCGTCGCGACGCGGGTCGGGACCGTCGTGATCCCGTAGGCGGCGAGCATGGCTTTCGACTCGGCCTCGGTGAGGAGCACGCGACCCGCGCCGCGCGCGCGCTCGATCAGGGCCGGGACCTCGGCGACGTCGGGCGCCGTGCCGCCCTCGGCCCCGTCGCCCGTCGGCGTCTCGTAGAGCAGGCGAAGGTTGTCGGCGTAGCGCCACATCGTGGTGAACGTCTGCGCCGCCACGTCGGGATACGCGAACGTCGGGATTCCGAGACGGTTGAGCACGCTCTCCCCCGCCGCGATCTCGGCGCCGCCCATCCAGGAGGCGAGCACCGGCTTGCCGCGCGTCTGCGCGTACGGCTTGAGGGCTTCGGCGGTTCGCGTGGGATCGCAGATCGCCTGGGGCGTGAGCACGACGAGGAGGCCGTCGCTGTTCGGATCGGCGGCGACGTGCTCGACCGCGCGCGCGTAGCGGACGGGATCCGCGTCGCCGAGCACGTCGACGGGATTGGCGTGGCTCCACGCGGCGGGCAGGAAGGCGTCGAGCGCGGCCAGCGTGTCCGGCGCGAGCTCCGCGAGCTGGCCGCCGCCGAGCAGGAGCGCGTCCGCCGCGAGCACGGCAGGCCCCCCCGCGTTGGTCACGATCGCCAGCCGTGGTCCGCGCGGGCGCGGCTGCTTCGCGAGCGCCTCCGCCGCGGAGAAGAGCTCCGCGATCTGCTCGACGCGCACGACGCCGCTGCGGCGGAACGCGGCGTCGACGACGTCGTCGTGGCCCGCCAGCGCGCCCGTGTGCGACGCCGCCGCGCGCGCGGCGGCCTCCGTCCGCCCGGGCTTGATGACGATGACCGGCTTCGTCATCGCGACCTCGCGCGCGGCCGAGAGGAACGCGCGGGCGTCGCCGATCGACTCCATGTAGATCAGCACCGCCTGGGTGCGCGCGTCGTCGCCCGCGTGGAGGATCAGGTCGCCCCAGTGCACGTCCAGCATCGAGCCGACGGAGACGAAGAGGCTGAAGCCGACATTCTCGCGCAGGCTCCAGTCGAGCACCGACGTGCAGAGCGCGCCGCTCTGGCTGAGGAACGCGATCGTGCCCGGCCGCGCCATCGCGCTCGCGAACGTCGCGTTGAGGCCGCTCACCGGATTCATGACCCCGAGGCAGTTGGGGCCGATGATGCGCAGGCGGCCCCGCCGCGCCTCGGCGAGCACCTGGCGCTCGAGCTCCGCGCCGGCGGGGCCGGTCTCCTTGAAGCCGGCCGAGATGATGATCGCGCCCTTCACGCCCGCGCGCACGCACTCCGCCACCACGGCGGGCACGGTGCGCGCCGGCGTCACGATGACCGCCAGCTCGGCGGGCTCGGGCAGCGCGGCGAGGTCGGGGTACGCCTTGATGCCGAGCACGCTCGCGCGCGTGGGATTGACCGGAAACACCGGCCCGCCGAACGGATGCGCGATGAGGTTCCACGTCACCGCGCGCCCGACGCTGCCCTCTCGCTCGGTGGCGCCGATCACCGCCACGCTGCGCGGTGCGAAAATCGCGCGCAGCGCCTCCCGCTGATCGGGCAGGATGCTGCCGGCGGGGTCGTCGCCGTGAGGACCGGGCTTCGGGGTCTTGGGAGCTCTCGCCTTCGCCATGGGAGGAATCATTCATGAAAATGCAGCGGGTGACCAGCGCACACCTCGCCGAGCCGATGCCGGGCACCTGGTCGAACTGTCGCGTCCACGGCAACCAGTTCTTCGTCGCCGGCATGACGGCGGGCGACGGCAAGGGGGGCGTGCTCGGCGACGGGTCGATGTACAGCCAGGCGCAGGAGGCGTTCAAGAAGATCAAGGCGATGGTGGAGGCCGCGGGCGGCGTGATGAACGACGTCATCCGCCTCGACATCTACGTCACCGACATCACGCGGCGCGAGGAAGTGTGGAAGGCGCGCAAGGAATTCTTCAGCGGCGACTTCCCGACCTCGACGCTCGTGCAGGTCGCGGCGCTCGCGACCCCGCAGCAGCACGTCGAGATCACCGCGACCGGCTTCCTCGGCGGCAGCGCGAGCTGACACACGTGCTGAACGGCAAGCTCGCGATCGTGACCGGCGGTGCGCGCGGGATCGGCGCGGGAATCGCGCGGGTGTTCGCGAGCCAGGGCGCGCGCGTCGCCGTGCTCGATCTCGACGTGCTGGAAGCGGAGAAGACCGTCGCGGATCTCGCCACGCCCGGGATGGCGGTCTCGTGCGACGCGGCTGTGGAAAGTGACGTGGAGAAGGCCGTCGGACACGTCGTCGACGCGTTCGGCGGTCTCGACATCGTCGTCAACAACGCGGGGGTGGGGCGTGGCGCGATGGATCCCGGCGTGGCGGCGTCCGCCGTCGGCGCAGCACCTGGCGCGCAGGGCGCCGCCGCGATGTCCGCGGAGCGCTGGGACGAATACCTCTCGCAGAATCTGCGGACGACCTTCGTCACGTCGAAGGCCGCGTTCCCGCACCTGCAGAGCGCGGGGGGAGCGATCGTCAACATCTCGTCGATCGCCGGCCTCGTGGCCTCCGCGCGCCTGCCGGCCTACGCCGCGGCGAAGGCCGGCGTGATCTCGCTCACGAAGAGCCTCGCGCTCGACTGGGCGCGGTACGACATCCGCGTGAACGCGATCTGTCCCGGCTTTCTGTGGACGCGCGCGTGGGACGGGCTCGCGGCGTCGATCAAGCGCAGCGTGCCGGAGTACGCGCACCTCGAGCCGCACGCGATCTTCCTCGAGCTCGTGAAGCGCGGGGTGCCGCTCGGGCGCGAGCAGACGCCCGAGGACATCGGTCAGCTGGCGGCGTTCCTCGCGAGCGATGCCGCGCGCAACATCACCGGCCAGTGGATCGCCGTCGACGGCGGCATCACGCTGCGACAGGCGTAAGCGACGAGGGAGGGGGGGAAGCCTGGGATGTCCCCGCGAAAAACCGCTCGTCGGCTGTACGTCGGTTTTTCGCGGGGACATCCCAGGCTTCCCCCCCTCCCTCGTCGCTTGGCTGGTCGAGGAGCTGGACGAAGCAGCGCACGTCGCCGAGGTGCTCGTAGCGCTCGACGTGCTCGACGAGATCCGCGCTCGGCGCCTCGATGCCGAGCCACTCCACGGTGGGTTCGGTCAGCAGCACGTAAGCGCGCTTGCCCAGGCCGTTCTTCAGGAGCTGGTGCGCGAGGATGACGTCGGGGCCCGCGACCTGACTGTGCCCCGCCACCGACTGCCGCAGGAAGCGCCCGTGGTGGGCGACGATCTTCAGATCGAGCATGCCGACGCCGCGGCAGGCGTTGCAGCCGCAGCTCTCGTCCGCCTCGAGCTCGCGCTTGCGGGTCCGGAACGCGACGAACGCGTCGTCCAGGACGTCGAGGAGCTTCACCGGGGGCACCACCACCGCGTCAGGACCGAGGGCGAAGACCGCGTCGCCTTCGACTTCCTGGATCTCGAGCGTGGGCGAGAGCCGGCCGATGACCTGCTCCAGCAGCTCCGCGATGATCGCCGGGCCGTGCTCGAGCTCGGTCGCCGTGATGAACGCCGTGAATCCGGAGATGTCCGCCAGCACCAGCGCGCCGTCTTCGATGGACGTCGTCATGCCCCCTGTGACACCGGACGGGGCCGTTCGTGAAACGCGCCAGGCCCTGGCGATCCGCGGCCCTACAGCCGATACACGCGCCGCGCCGTGCCGCTGTACATCGCTTCCTTCTCGTCGGCGGACGCTTTCGCGGTGATCCGCTTGAAGGCGTTCCAGAGCGCCGCGTAGCCGATGCCCATCTTCTCGACGGGAAAGTTGCTCTCGAACATGCAGCGCCGCGCGCCGAACTGCTCGATGCAGGTCTCGATGTAGGGCCGCCAGAAATCCGCGAGCTCGGCTGACGACGGCGGCGCCGGGAGCGCGCCGTAGTCGTAGGCCGCGAGCCGCATCATCATCCCGCCGAGCGTCATCGTCACGTTCTGACACTTCGCGAGCTCGACGATGTGTGCTTTCCAGCCGCGGAACACCTCGTCCTTCTTGCCCGCGTAGACGCCGTAGCCGAGCGGCCCGCCGCAGTGGCCGACGACGATGTTCGCGCCGGGAAACCTGCGCGCGAGATCGATGGTGCCGGGAAGCTGCGGATGGAACTGCCACGCGTCCAGCGAGAGCCCGAGCGCGGTCAGTCGCTCGAGACCTTCGCGGAAGTCAGGGCGTGCGTACAAATGCAGGTCGCTCGCGGTCTGGCTGTTGCCGATGACGGGATCGGCGTCCCACGCCGCGGAATGTCTGACGCCGCGGAACCGTCCGCCGCTCGCGCGGACGTGTTGCTCCAGCACCGCCTCGACGCGATCGCCGAGCGTGAGATCGGCGAAGCCGACGATGCCCGCGGCGACGCGCGTCGAGCCGTAGCCGCCGCTGTCGCTCATCGCCGCGATGCCCGTGACGAACTCGGTCTCGCCGAGGGACCTGAGCTCCGCCGGCCCGCCGGCGCGATACATCGCGTGGCATTCGAGGAAGACGCTGGCGACGACGTTGTGGCCGGTGCCGGCGTCTTCGAGGAATTCGTCGAGCAGGTAGCGATGGTCGCCCCGCTGCCAGAGGTGGTGGTGCGTGTCGACGATCGGCAGCCCGGGCTCGATGACGGGCTCGGCCGGCGCTTTGGCGAGCCAGGCGTCGCGGGGGGTGGTGATCCGGCCGAAGCGTGTGGGTGGCATCGCGGGGCCGCTCACTTGCCCTCGAGCGCCGCCAGCGGCGCGTAGTCCGCCACCGAGCCGTGACCGCCCGCGAACTTCTGCGGCGCGATCCCGGCCTTCTTCACGGTCGCGACGACCGCGGCTTGCCCCGGCGTGAGCTTCTCCGAGAGCGGCGCGCCCGGGCTCCAGATGTCGGTCACGAAGCCGAGCTGCGCGGCGGGCACGTAGCCGATCAGCATGCTGTCGGAGTGGCCGTTGTTCTCGACGAGGTAGGCGTGGACCTCGCGCGTGCCGTCGGTCAGCACATGCCTGTCCGTCACCTCGACGATCGGCGTGCGGCCGAGATCCTTCGCCGCGAGATCGGGATTGCGCGTGAACGGCAGCGCGAGCACGCGCTGGTAGTGCGCGGCCGCGCCCTTGCCGACCACGAGCGTCGCGCCCTCCGCCGCGTAGGCACGAATGCCGCCGGCATGGTCCGAGTGGTGATGCGTGAGGACGAGATACTTCACCTTCTTGCCCGGGTACTTGTTCTGGGCGGCCGCGATCACCCACGTGGAGTGCCAGTCGCTGATCGGCGCGTCCATCACGACCACGTGGTCCTTCATCTCCACGATCAGGCTGTGGTGCGTGCCGCCGACGACGTGCTGGATGCCGGGCGCGACCTGCACGAGCCGCAGGCCGGTGCTCCCTCGCGTGTCGAAGCTCGGCACCTCGGAGTCGAGATAGAAGGCCGAGAGCTGGCGGCGGATGACCCACTGATACGGCACGTCACCGGTGGCGGCTTTCGCGGCCCCGCTCTTGAAGGCCTCGGGGATCGCGAGCCGGTCGGAGGCGAACGCGCCGTTGAGCTTCACCTCGGTGACCTTCACCTCGGCGATCGGCTGGCCGTTCACCTCGTACTTGCGGGTCGCGGCGATCTTCACGCCGTCGTGCGTCTGCCAGTCGCCGAGCACGACGTCGTACGCGACGTCGCCCGCGATGTTGTCGTAGTCCAGCGTGCGGACGCGGACGGGGACACCGCTCGCGCGGTCGAACATCACGATGAGCGCCTGGTTCGCCGCCGGCCGGAACTCGACCGCGGGATACGAGGTGCCGCCGACCGTCACGTCGGCCACCGACGTGACGCGGTCCGGGTGCTTCGACATCTCGAGCACCAGCAACGGCGAGACGCGCCGCAGCTCGCGCTGCGCCGTCGCGAGCCGCAGGCTCGACATGTTGTGCGCCGGCGGCTTCGCGTCGAGGCTCTGCTTCGTGCGCGCGCTCGCGTCGATGCCGGAGACGTAGCCCAGCTCCGGCGTGACGATCTCGGTGTAGGTGAACGGCCGCGGGCCCGGATAGACGAGCCGGCGCGACCAGTCCGTCGCCGTGATGCCGGCGCGCACGTCCGTCGTGGCCTCGAAGGTGGAGTCTCCGACGAGCCGGGTTTCGCCGCCCGCGACGTGGGACTGTTCCGGCTCCCACACGCGCGTGGTGCCCTTCAGATAGATCGTCTCGACGCCCGCGAGCGCCTCGGCCCCGCCCAGCGCGGCGACGGCACTGCGCACGCGATCCTGGCCCTGCGACTGCATCGTCGCGCACGCGGCGACGAGCAGAGCGATGCCGAGCACACATACGGCGCGCTTCATGAGCCCTCCCGGGGCAACCTGTGATCGACCGCCCAGCACCCTACCGGGCTACGCGATCGGATTCAACCCGGGCTGGTAGCCGCGCGCGGCGCTCGCGATCGTGAGCTGCGCGTTGCGCGCCTGCTTGCCGGGCGCGGCGAACGAGACGTGGGTCCAGCGCCCGAACTCGTGGATGATCTGGTCGGTCGCGATCCCGGCGGTGGCGATCGCGCGGCAGACCTCGAGCGGTGTGCCGAATCGCGGACAGATGATGTCGGCGGCCAGCCCCTGCATGTGCATGCTGTCGGGCGCGCCGCCGATCTCCGTGTTGAGCGCGGCGCAGCGATACCCGCTCGTGACGTGGATCGGATGACCGAGCGTCGCGCGGACGCGCTCGAGACCGACGGCGAGTGTTCGCAGGTTTGCGACGATCTCGTCCGACGGCGCGTTGTCGATGCCCTTGCGCACGGCGACCTCGGACGCGATGAGCTCCTCGAGCGAGAAATGGTCGGTGAGTTGCATGTCGCCTCCCGCGCGTCGCGCGCGCCGACAGACTGTACGTCATCACCGATTGTTCTGGTAGAGTCGGCTTCCCACTCGAGGAGGCGGGCATGAGCAAGAACATTCTCTTCCTGGCAGACGGCACGTGGAACGGCCCCGGGCAGGATCAGGACGACGACGGCACGCCCGACCCGACCAACGTCTTCAAGCTGTTCTCGAACCTCGACGGCGTCGATACGCCCGACACGACGCGTCTCGCGAACGAGCAGGAGAAGGAGCTCGCGGACCGGACGGGCCTGACGCAGGTGGCGAAGTACCTGCACGGCGTGGGCGACTCGCGCAACTTCCTCGTGCGCCTGTTCGGCGGCACCGGCGGCGCGGGGCTCGTCACGCGGATCGTGCGCGGGTACACGTTCGTCTCGCGCCACTACGAGGCCGACGATCGCATCTTCGTCGTGGGCTTCAGCCGCGGCGCGTACACCGCGCGCGCGCTCGCGGGGCTGATCGCCGCGCGCGGGCTGCTCGACGCGACGAAGCTCGACCTGGGCGACAAGGAGAAGGCGTATCGTCTCGGCGCCGCGGTCTGGTACGACTACCGGCGCGAGGCGCTCGGCAGGAAGAAGGACGGCACGCGTCTGATCGACCAGCTCACGGAGATCGCGTCCGACCTGCCCGGCTTCCTCAGCTCGCGGCCGACGAAGGAGCTGCGCGCCGGCGTGCGGATCGACACGGCGGCCGTGTGGGACACGGTCGGCGCCCTCGGGATTCCGAAGTACACGATGGACGCCTCCCGCGTGGACGCGTTCCAGTTCGCCGACTGCGTGCTGAGCCGCATGGTGGACCACGGCCTGCACGCGGTGGCCGTCGACGAGCAGCGCGCCGACTTCACGCCGACGCTCTGGGACGACGACGCGCGCATCACGCAGATGCTCTTCCCCGGCGCGCATTCGGACGTCGGGGGCGGCTACACGTCGCGCAACGCGCACAGCGGGCTTTCCGACGGCGCGCTCCGCTGGATGTCGGACGAGCTCGCGGCGCTCGGCGTCCGGCTCCACGCGACCCCGCCGTTCGTGCCGCGGCCAGACTTCCGCGGCGTCGCGCACCAGCCGTGGCGCAAGACCCCGTGGGACGTGCTGCCGCGGGCGGCGCGCAGCTTCAAGGGACGGTTCCTGCAGCACGAGTCGCTCCGCGAGCGCATGCGCTGCGGCCCCGTCGCCTGCGAGTCCGATCCGCCGGCGGCGTACGCGCCCGCGAACCTCCCGGTCTGAGCGCCTACGCGAAGCCCGGCGGCGGCACGAAGCCCTGGAACTCGCGCTCGAGCATGCGCGCGAACGCCAGACACGTGAGATCGCCGTACTGCGGCCCCGCGATCTGGACGCCGACCGGGAGTCCGCCCGGAGTGAATCCGCAGGGCGCCGCGGTCGCGGGGAGATAGAACGCGCCGGTGTATCCCGCCCAGAACAGATGGTGAACCACGGGAACGCGGCGGCCGCTGACGGGCATCGTGCGCTCGTGACGGAGGCCCTGCTGGTCGTGCGGCAGCGCCGCGACGTTGGCGGCCGGGCACAGCAGCAGGTCGTAGTGCCGGAAGAACTCCGCCCACGCGAGCCGCATCCGGTACCGCGTCTCGTTCGCGGCCAGCCAGTCGCGATGGGGTAGCACGGCGGCGCGCGTCATCCGCGCGAAGTAGCTCTGATCGTCGTCACGAAGGTCGCGCGCGATGCCGGCGTTCTTCTCGAAGTCCGCGTCGCTCTGACGGTCGGCCGTGGCCGCGCGGATGAGCCGGACGTAGACCGCGAAGGCCTCATCGAGGTCGATCGCGGGGCGCGCGCGGTCGTCGACCTTCACCTTGTTGCGTCCGAGGAAATCACCGAGCGCCTGCAGCCGATCCTGCACCTCGCGATCGACGGGACTGACGGGCGCGTCGAGCATCAGCGCGACCTTGAAATCACGTAGCCGCTTCTGCCTTGCGGCGGGCAGCCGCAGCCGCCAGCCCCGTGCCTCGATCGCGTCGGGACCCGCGAGCACCGACAGCGCGACCGCGAGATCGTCCACGCTGCGCGCGAGCGGGCCGACGACGTCGATGTCGACCGCGGCCTTTTGCCACGGCAGCGCCTGCCCGTCGCGCGGCACGATGCCCCACGTCGGCTTGTGACCGTACACGCCGCAGAAGTGCGCCGGGTTGCGGATCGACGAGCCGATGTCGCTGCCCGCTTCGAGCGCGGAGAGTCCCGCCGCCAGCGCCGCCGCGGAGCCGCCCGAAGAGCCGCCGGGCATACGGGTGACGTCCCAGGGATTGTTCGTGGTGCCGTAGATCGCGTTGAACGCCTGCCAGTCGGCGAGGTGGATCGGCACGTTGGTCTTGCCGAAGATCACCGCGCCCGCGTCGAGCAGGCGATCGACGACGACCGCGTTGCTCGAAGCGACGTTGTCCTTGTACGCCGGCACGCCCCACGTCGTCGGCAATCCCGCGACGTCGTACGACTCCTTGATGGTCATCGGCACGCCGTGCAGGGGCCCGCGCGCGCCGCGCGCGCGATCGAGCGCCCGTGCCCGCTTCCGCGCGCGCTCGAAGTCGCGCACGACCACCGCGTTCAACGCGCCGTCGTACTTCTCGACGCGCGCGATGTGCAGATCGAGCAGCTCGAGGCAGCCGATCTTCCGGGCCCGGATCGCGGCGGCGAGCTGCTTCGCGGAGCGGAACGGGACGTCGACCATGATCACCTCCGCCGCTGCGCGGCGAGCCACTCCGCCGCGGACGGCACGTTCGGATCGCGCGGGCGCAGATTGTAGTAGGCCACGAGCGGGAAGTACGCGTCGGCGAGCCGGCGCAGCTCGACGATCGGCTCGGTATGAAGATCGACGCGGAGGTCGACCATCGCGTACGGCTCGCGATCGACGACGTAGATGCCGCTCGAGATCTCGCCGTTCGGCTGACCGCCGGCGGCCTTGCCCGCCTCGAGCGCGCGCAGGAGGCGCTCCCACAGCGCGCGGTCCGCGGTCTTCTGAAACGTCTCGAACATGGAGTCGGCGACGTTCGCGCTCGCCACCATGTTGGCCGCGACGACCACGTTGCGGTCGACGCGATGCCCGGCCCACGGCTTGTTCTCGGCGCCGGTGCGCGCGGCCCCGAGACCGGTGAGATCGAGGCAGCCGAGCTGCCGCCGCTCGACGAACTGATCGCTCGCCGCGATCTCCTCGAGCACGCGGGGCGCCGAATATCCCTCGCGCAAGAGATTCAGGCCGAGGTGACCGAGCCGCGGATTGGTGCTGGCCTGCGTGATGATCGCCCCCACGCCCGGACGCACGTGGATGCAGCGCGAGCCCACGGCCATCTCGCTGGTCGCGATGGCGATGCCGAACATGCCGGTGCGCTCGCACCGCCCGATGAGCGAGAACGTCGAGTACTCGATGCCGACCATGCGCGGATCTCCTCTACGCCCTGAACTCGTTCAGCGTCGCGTCGAAGGACGCGAGCAGATCGCGTCCGCCATGGTACCCGCGTTGCGTGATGAGCGTGAGCGATTCGCGCGTGGTGCCAGCGCTGCCGCGTCCGCGCGTTGCAGGAGGGCGGGGAGATCCACGCGGTCCTGCGGCCGCGTGCGATCGTCACGCGCCAGGACTTTGAGGGCGATGAGATGCCCCATCCGCGCGGTGGGAACCGCGAGGCCCGGAACCACGTCAAGCGCGTCCGCCGCGGCCGCGATTTCCGGCTCGATACCCGAAGAGGCGAACAGCAAATCAACGACGCCGCCGTGCATGTCCTCGCCAGTGCGCGAAAGGCGAACGGTCGCAAGACGTCTCGCGGACTCTTGTTCGATCGCTGTGACGACTCGCCACCCACGTGCTTGAAGATCACGAACGAGGGCCTCAGCTACGGAGTCGCCTTCGACGGAGACGACGAAATCGGCGTCGCGGGTGAGGCGAGGCTCTGTACGAACCGAGACTGGGACGTCGCGCGGTCACACGCCCAGATAGTATTTCTTCACGAGCTCGTTCTCGCGGAGCTCGTGCGTGCTGCGGCCCTCGAACTCGATCTTGCCGTGCACGATGATGTAGCCGCGGTCGGCGATCTTCGTGGCCTGGTTGAAATTCTGCTCCGCCATGAGGACCGTGAGGTGGTGGCGGTCCTTCAGCTCCTTGATCTTCGCGATCACGCGGCTCACGAGGATCGGCGCGAGCCCCACCGACGGCTCGTCGATGAGCAGGATGCGCGGCGACGACATGAGCGCGCGCGCCACCGCGAGCATCTGCTGCTCGCCGCCGCTCATGCTGCCCGCGAGCTGCCGGCGCCGGGTGCGGAGCACGGGGAACGCGTCGTAGGCGAACTCGAGGTTCTTCGGGATGTCGCCGCGCGCGGTCTTGCGGTAGGCGCCCAGCAGCAGGTTCTCCTCGACGGTCAGCTTCGGGAAGAGACGGCGCCCCTCCGGCACGAGCGCGATGCCGAGGCTCACGATCTCCTCGGTGGACTTGCGCCGGAGGTCGATCCGCGTGCCGTCGATCTCGAGGAACATCTCGCCCGACTCCGGCGTGACCATGCCCATGAGGCACTTGATCAGCGTGCTCTTGCCGTTGCCGTTGGTGCCGAGGAGCGCGACGGTCTCGCCCTCGTTGACCTCGATCGAGACGCCGTGCAGCACGCGCACGGCGCCGTAGCCCGCGTCGACGTCCTTGACCACGATCCTGGTGTTATTCGCCAAGGTAGGCCTTCTCCACGGCCGGGTTCTTCACGATCTCCTCCGGGGTGCCCTCGGCGATGCGCTCGCCGGCGTCGAGCACGACGATGCGCTCGGAGAAGCGCATCACGGCCCGCATGATGTGCTCGATCATGATGATCGTGATGCCGGCGGCGTTCATGCGGAAGAGGATGGCCAGGATGTCGTCGACCTCCGCGCTGGAGAGCCCGGCCATCGCCTCGTCGGAGATCAGGAGCTTGGGCCGCGCCGCCATCGCGCGCGCGAGCTCGAGCTTGCGCATCTCGATCTGCGTGAGCCCGGCGGGCCGCAGGTGGGCCTTCTCCTCGAGCCCGATGTCGCGCAGGATCTCGCGGGCCTCGTCGCGGCCGTCGTGCGCGCGCGCGTGCCCGGCGTACTCCAGAGGAATGCCGAGGTTCTCGAGCACCGTCATGCTGCGGAACGGCTTGGGGATCTGAAAGCTGCGCGCGATGCCGAGGTGCGTGCGCCGGTGCGGCGGCAGCGCCGTGACGTCCACGCCCGCGAAGCGAATGCGTCCCTCGTCGGCGCGCAGCGAGCCGGACACGCAGTTGATGAGCGTGGTCTTGCCCGACCCGTTCGGCCCGATGAGCCCGAACCGTTCGCCCTCCTTCACGTGCAGGCTCACACGATTCAGCGCGGTGAAGCCGCCGAAGCGTTTCACGAGCCCGTCGACCTCGAGCAGCGTGCGCTCCGTCATCGGCCTCGCATCCTTCGCGCCAGGCCGATCAGGCCTTCGGGCGCGACGACCACGAAGGCGACGAGGACCACGCCGACGATCAAGAGATTCAGCTCGGAGGAGATCGTCACCGTCGCGAGCTGCTGCGCGGTGGCGAGGAGCACGGCGCCGACGACCGGACCGAGCCAGCTGGTCGTGCCGCCGATCATCGGCATCGCGAGCGCGTTGACGGCGTAGTCGAGCGCGAACGTCGAGCTCGGGTCGACGAACGTCACGTAGTAGGGGAAGGGCGCGCCGGCGATGCCGAGCAGGAAGCCGCTCACGGTCGTCGCGAAGAGCTTGAGCCGCAGCGTCGGCACGCCCATGCACTCGGCGGCCTCCTCGTTGTCGCGCAGCGCCGCAAGCCCGCGGCCGATCCACGAGCGCTCGATGAACCGCGCCACGAGCACCGCGACGACCGCCATCGCCGTCATCACGGCGAAGAGGAAGACGACGTAATTGCCGAACGGCGCGCCGCGCGGCCGGATGATGCTCAGTCCGCGCGAGCCGCCCACGAACTCCCAGTTCACGATCACCGTCTGCAGCACGACGGCCAGCGCCAGCGTCGCGATCGAGAAGAACGTGCCGCGCAGGCGCAGCGTGAGATACCCGATGCCGAGCCCGAGGAGGGCCGCGACGAGCCCGCCGGCGAGGATCAGCACGGGCAGCGGCGCTTTCACGGAGAGGATGAGGAAGACCGACGTGTAGGCGCCCATCGCGAAGAACGCCGGCGTCCCGAAGTTCACGTAGCCGGCGTAGCCGCCGAGGATGTTCCACGCGGTCGCGATGACGACGTACTGGAGGATGACGTAGCCGGCGAAGTACACATACGGGTTGAGCTTCAACCCCGCGACACCGATGCCGGCCAGAATGACGGCGGCGCCGACCACGAGCGGTCCGATCGTCCGCGTCATCTAGCGTCCGAAGAGCCCGGCGGGGCGCACCGCGAGGACGAGCAGGAGGATCCCGAACGACACCGCCGGCGCCCACGAGGGGCCGAAGAACGTCGACATCAGGCTCTCGGTCACGCCGAGGATGACCCCGGCGACGAGCGTGCCGCCGATGCTGCCCATGCCGCCGAGGACGGTGATGGCGAACATGCGGCCGATGTAGTCGCGATCCGTCGACGGCACGACGGGTGCGATCGTGATGAGCAGCGCGCCGGCGAGGCTCGCGGCGGCGATGCCCACCCCGAACGCGACGGTCTTGATGTGGATCGGATCGGCGCCCATCAGGCGCAGCGCGGCCTGATCCTGCGAGACCGCCATGATCGCGCGGCCGTAGAACGTCCGGCCGAGGAAGAGGTAGAGCAGCCCGGTCATCGCGACGCCGACGACGCACGGGATCAGGTAGCGGAACGCGATGCCGACGCCGGCGACCTCGAACGACTTGCCGATGTAGGGCGCCTGCACGAGCCGGTAGTCGACGCCGAACTTGAGGCTCAGGCTGACCTCGAGGATGAAGAGGATGCCGAAGAAGAACACGAGCCCGCGCAGGGCTTCGTCGCCGCGCCGCTCGAAGCTTCCGTAGTAGACGCGGTAGACGACGGCGCCGACCAGATAGAAGACCGGCGTGAACAGGATGCCGATCAGGATCGGGTCGGCGCCGAACGATTCGTTCATCACGTACGCGGCGTACGCGCCCAGGATCAGGAACGCCGGCTGCGCGATGTTCGCGATGTCGAGCAGGCCGAAGACGAGCCCGATGCCGAGGCTCACCGCGGCATAGAAGCCCCCCAGCAGCAGCCCGGCGACCACCGCGTTCGCCAGCAGGTCCCAGGAAAACAAGGGACGCGGACTATTTCAGCGCGGCCGAGTACGGATAGATGAGGGTCCCCGACTTCAGCTCCTCCGGATAGATCACGGGCTTCTTGCCCGGGCCGCGGAATTGCTCGATGTTGTTGCCCTGGATCTTCTGGTGCTGGACCATCAGCGTCCGGCCCTTCGCCCACTCGCCGTCGCGGCCGAACTTGATCTTGCCGACGATGGTGGAGAACTCGTTGGCGCGGATGTAATCGGCGATCTTCTGCTGATCGAGGCCCTTCGTCTTCTCGACGGCCTCGCCGAGCACCTGCATCGCGGCGTACGCGTAGGGCGGCAGGTAATAGCCGAGCGTGTCCATGCCTTCCTTCGTCGCGCGCGGCTGGTACTCCTTGAAGAACTCCTCGATGCCGGCGAACATCATCGGCTTCTCCGGCACCCAGTAGTCGTAGTTCAGGATCCCGTTCAGCATCGGGCCCATGTTCTGCATGATGGTCGTGAACTGCAGGCCCACCATGCCGCCGCCCATCATCTTCGGCTGCAGCCCGACCTCGTGCGCGGCGCGCAGCATCCCGACGGAGTCCGGCGGATACGACGCGATGAACACGACATCCGGGTTCGTCGCCTTGATCGCGCGGACGATCGGCGTGTAGTCCGTGGTGCTCGGCGGGTACGTCTTGTCGTAGACGGTCTTGAAGCCGATCTGCTTGATGACCTCGCGCGCGCCCGCGAGAGCCGTCTGCGGATATTCCGCGTCCGCGCCGACGATCGCGACCGTCTGCGGCTTCGGATTCTGCTTCGCCGCGATCTCGAAGAACGGCGCCGCCGTGGCCGTCGCGGGATGCGGGCCGGTCGGCGAGATCTGGAAGTAGTTCGGGTAGTGGTACTTCTCGTTGTTCGCGAGCCCGAAGATCCCGATGAGCGTGAGCTTCCGGTCCATCGCGATCGGCATCAGCGGCGCGATCAGGTTCGTGCCGTAGCCCGAGACGACGAGGTGCACCTTGTCGACGTCGAGCAGCTTCGAGTAGATCCCGGGCACGGTCGCCGGGTTCGTCTGGTCG
>Ga0233425_10003421_pt1 | contig 28805 bp, 22 predicted proteins | sample Watercolumn_Towu_2_FD_181712 | JGI IMG/M metagenome (GOLD analysis project Ga0233425, IMG submission 181712) | Freshwater microbial communities from Lake Towuti, South Sulawesi, Indonesia - Watercolumn_Towuti2014_140_MG | ecosystem: Environmental > Aquatic > Freshwater > Lake | place...
GGTAGCCTTCCCCCGGTTTTTAGAAACGATTCGAGCGCGGCCAGGACTGCAAAGGCTTGCCCCTTATCATCGGATGCGCCGCGGGCATAGAGCGAATCGTTCTCAACCTGCGGTTCGAAGGGCGATCTTGTCCACTCCTCGAGCGGGTCCACCGGTTGAACGTCGAAGTGACCATAAACGAGCAGAGTGGGGGCGTCAACACCCTGCCATTCAGCAGTAACAATGGGATGACCGGGAGTATCGGTCATTTCCACATCTGACAGTCCCATCGCTTGTAATCTCTGCGCAGCCCAAGCTGCGGCGCGGCGAACATCAGCGGTGTGTTCCGGCAGGGTGGAGATACTGGGGATGCGCAGCCAATCACACAGCGCGGCAAGGTGCGCGGCGCGGTTGAGGCGCGCGTATTGGATGGCGGAATCAAGCATGTGTGAATTTATCCAAGGAATAACCGCGGAGATCGTTGAGAGCGTTGAGAATGGGGCGGGGCGACCCCGCCCCTACATTACAGCCGTTGTGTGCGTGTTATTTCTTGGCAGGCATCAGAACGTAGAAGGCGATGGCAAATAAAAGCACCAGCCCGGCTGAAACCCACGTGATGGGGTTGGTGATGCCGGTGGTGAAACCCACGCCAAGCATGGTCAGGAAAGAGAGCGTGTTATCGATCACACCGTACTTGATGATATCGCGATTCTTGACCGGGTCTTGATAACCGAACCAATACAGAAAGACCAATCCGATCATCACGCAGCCGAACATGCGCATGAAAAAGGGATCGGCAGGCATGGCTACCCCCAACATGCCCAACAACGAAGCTGGCGCCAACCAGAGGGGCAAGCCCCACAACAACACCATCACGATGATCTTGACGATAATCACGATCCGGAGCCATTTGATCTTGGTTTCTTCGTTCATAGCAGCTTCTCCTCTTTAGAGATATTTACTTATGTTTTTCGCGGCCGAGCGGGTAACGCCACATGCAAAAGATGATGATCAGCGAAGCGAGAATGGGTGTCCCGCCGATCAACATACGGATACCGTTCACCGCACCGGCGGATTGCACCGTCGCACCTGCAACGTAGCCTGAAGCAGACATGATGGCGGCAAAGAGCACACCCTGCGCCGAGAACGCCAGCTTGGTGATGCCACCGTTCATTCCGAAGAAAATGCCCTCACGGCGGTAACCTTTCTCGCGCTTGGCGTCCTCGTCAATGATCTCAGAGATCACCGGGAAGGGCATGATCATCGATCCCGCCAGACCGGGGCAAATCAGCAAGGTGCCGATCAGGCCGCTGGTGAAGTCCTTCGCCAGGCCGGTCAGTAACAGTCCGGGGATGAAGGTGAACGCGGCGATAATCCATGCGCGCCGGTAGCCCAGTTTAAGCACGATCGGTCGCCAGATGAGCAGGCAAGGGATGGTCAACAGGATGGGCAGACCGAGCAGCACGGCCTCGGCGTCGCCCGGCCCCAGCTTGGTGCCGAAGACGTTGATCGGAGCTTGTATGCCCAATGCATACTTGCGCCAGAAGGGCAACATCGCCCCCAGCACCAGCCAGATATATTCCTTGGCAATATTCGCGCCGAGAAACCATAGGAAAGGCTTGCTGGAGAGCACGATCTTCAGCGAGGCGCCCAGCCCCAACTGCACCTCTTTTTCGTCAATTGGTTTTTCCTTCACGCCGATCATGGCGATCAGATAGCCCAGGCCGACCAATCCACCCATGATGGCGCCCATCACCAGGTAGCCCACCTCCTCGGCGATGATTGGCGCGAGGATGTAGGCGAGCAGCAGGGCAATCGTCGCCAGGATTTCGCGCGTGGCAGAGAGGTCGACGCGGTCGCGCACGGTGGGTGCAACCTCCGGGAAGAGGGCGTTGTAGGCGATGATGGTCAGACTGTAGAGCGTATCGAAGATGAACAGGATCATCAGGAAGTAGGCGGCCAGCACCCAGGCCGGTTTTTGGATGGGCGTCCACAAGAAGAAGAATGACAGGCCGAGAGGGATGGCGCCGAACATCACATAAGGCACGCGCCGGCCGCGCTTGCTGCGCGTCCGGTCGGAAAGCTGCCCCATCAGCGGGTCGTTGACTGCGTTCCAAAGTCCGTAGATAGTCCACAGCACACCGGCTGTGGCTGCGTTCAGACCCAGGATATCGACATAGTAGAACTGAATACGGTTACCGAACACCTGATAGGCGATGGTGTTGGCGAAGTTACCCATCGAATAACTGATGTGCTTGAGTGTTCTTTTCATGCTGCCTCCTTTGGCATTGTTACAAGAAATTCATTCCTTCTCCGCGATAGGTCGTTACAGTATCTACGATTTTTCCTCCTTGAACCAGATGGAGTTTATTGAACCTTTCGCACAACTCGCCAGCCTTGGCGTGTTGGAAAAAGATGGGATCGCCCAAATCTAATTCTGGGCAGCCATTCGGTAAAATCAAGGGTGTCGATACCTCGCCCGCGCCCTCCAGCGAGAGATATTGTAAACCGACCGGCATCACCGGCAATGGGGCTTTCCCTGCTCCCACCGGACCGGAAGCAACATAGCCGCCGCCCTGGCAGGCAACCATACCTGAGGCGGGCCGGCGCACAACCTGGATGGCAAAGAAAGCCGCGGGTTGGAAGTGAACCTGTGCAAAATGGTGGAATAACCCCGGCGCGTACAAACCGGAGCCGATCGTGGCTTCTGTTACCGCCGGGTCGCGCAGTGTGGTGACCAGGCTGCCACTGCCGCCGCCGTTGACGATCTTCAAGACAGAACCCGCATCCTTCAGCGACCGGACGACTTCCCCCCGCCTGCGGGTCAGTTCACGCACGGAGGCGGCTTTGACAAGGCGCATAAACGCATTGTTGAGTGCTTTTCCGGGAGTGGCATCGCTCGTCCCGGCGATGTGACCTTCGTATCCCATCAAGCAGTCGATTTTTACACCGCGCAAACCCTGCACTTGCTTGACAAGCTCCAACACCTGCAACGGCGTGCGGAGGGGGCTGCGCCGCAGGCCGAGGTGCATCGAAGAGAGCGGGCGATAGGCTAGATCGATCTCGAGGCAGGCAGAAATGGTCACGCCGGCTTGCTCGCCGGCCGCGGAAAGTGCTTGCAGGTGTTCGAGACAGTCGACCATCACAGCCACTTGCTTCCCCAATTTCGACAAGCGGGTCAAGATGGTTAAATCTGAAGGTTGGACAGTGGGATAAGCGACGATGAAATCATCATGACCTTTGTCTGCCAGCCAGGCAGTTTCTTCGACGGTGTAGGTCAGGAAGCCGCGAAAGACCTCTCCATAAGCCAGGATGCGACGCATCAGTGGCTCGCAACGCAGCGATTTGGTTCCAATACGCAGCGTCTTGCCTGTTCTTTGCGCCAGGCCGGCAACGTAGTCGATGTTGGCGTCGAAGGCAACCAAATCCACAAAGGCAAGCGGCATCCGCTGGCCTCGAAAGATTTCCCGCAGGGATTCGTAGCGTTCGTTGGTGAAATCCATTTTTTCGGGAGCAAGAACTTCAATATGGATGCTCTAAGTCAAATAACACTTTCAATTGGAAATGGTTATATAATCACAGTGATTATACAAGCGATTCGCCAAAGTCAATATATTTGGAGGCTTTCATGACCCCGAAACCCCGTATCCTCATCCCCCTGCCCGACCACGATTTCGATCCGACCGAATCAGCCACGCCGTGGACAGTGTGTACGGAGCGCGGCTGGGAGGTAGTGTTTGCCACCGAGCAAGGACAGGTAGCCGCTGCCGACCACCGCTTATTGCTGGGAATCCTGCGCGGTCCGCTCGGCGCGGGACCGAAAGGGCTGGAGGCTTACAGGGCGATGACGCAAAGCGATGCCTACCAGCATCCGATATGTTATGCGGATATTGATGTCAGCAGCTTTGATGCGGTTTCACTCACCGGCGGTCATGCACCTGGCATGAAGCAGTATCTGGAAAGCAAAGTGCTGCAATCCAAGATGGTCGAGTTTTGGAAGCAGGGTAAAGTAGTGGGCGCCATCTGTCATGGCGTTTTGGTCTTGGCGCGGGCGATCGACCCTGGGACAGGCAAAAGCATCTTGTACGGATCCAAGGTCACGGCCTTGACCAAGGATCTCGAAATGACCGGCTACGGGCTGACCTTCTGGTTGCTGGGACGCCGTTATCGCACGTACGATTGTTACGTTGCCGATGAAGTACGCCAGGTTCTGAAAGCCCCCAAAGATTTCAAGAGCAGCCCGGCGATGCTCATCCCCTACGTTGTGGAGGATGGGAGGCTGGTCAGCGCGCGCTGGCCGTTGGATGCGATGGCGTATTCGAGGAGGCTGGCGAGTGTCGCGGAAAGAGTCGTAGAGCGTTCCGTCACCGGTGGATGAATCCACCGGCTGAGACTGCGAAGCCCGCTTCAGCGGGCTCAGCTTAGGGCAAGCGGGGCTACACCTCCCCTGGCGGGCGGTGCCAGGGAAGCCGCCTGCTCAGTACATGGATGACCTTTGGACTCGTTGCGCGAGTCGGCTTCAGCCGACTTCCATGAAATGAGGAAGGGATTCATCTTTTCGCCTCATCCTTCTTCAGGTTTTCTGCCGCCCTGAACTCGACAATTAGGCGTACCAATTCTAACGGCAGCGGCTTACCAAGTGGAAACCGCACTGCGCCCTTCGAGCTTTCGCAGGGGGAGAGTTCCTTCTTGAAGGCTTGAATTCCAGAGGAGGTTGGGTAAAAGCCGATGTGGTTCTTGAATGCGGCGAAGTGCACCAGATTCCCTTTCAGGTAGAAGGTGGGCATCTGGTAGCTGATCTTTTCTTCCGCCTGGGGCGCGGCGGCGTGGATGGTTGCCCGCATTTCTGCCAGCAGTTTTTGGATTTCTGCGGGGAATGTAGCGATGTATTCGTCGATCGTGGTAAAACGGGTTTGCTTGGGTTGCATGATTTCTCCTTTGCAAATCCGGCGGGGGGGATTTGGCAATCCCCTCTGAGCCGACGGCGGGGATTTGGCAATCCCCGATGAGCCGATTACTCGTTATTAAAAGTTAATCCGTTCCTTCTCGATCACCAGTGGGCGGCGGACTGCTAGGGTGTAGATGGAGCCGATGTATTCCCCGACCAGGCCCAGGAAAAAGAGCTGGATCGAACCCATGAAGAACAGTCCGATCACGGCCGGCGCCAATCCCACCGAGAATTCCTTCCAGAAGATCAGTTTGTAGACCAGGTACACCATCCCGATCACGAAGCTGATCACCGCTGATAGGAAGCCCAACATGGCGGCCAGGCGCAGCGGGATCTTGGTGTAGCTGATCATGCCAAGCATGGCCATATCGTAGAGCGAGTAAAAGTTGTTGCTGCTGATGCCTCGCTTGCGGCGCGGTTGGTTGAACTCGATCCTGGCGATTTCATAGCCGATGTCGGCGATCAAGCCTCGGAAGTAGGGATAGGGTTCATCGAACCCGCGCAGGATCTCGATCACTTTTTTGTCGTACAACCCGAAGCCGGTGAAATTGTCGATCAGGCGCACCTCCGACATCTTGCGCAGCACACGGTAATACAGGGAGCGCAGGAAGTAGAACAAACCCGGTTCCTTGCTGCTGGTTTTGACGCCTACCACCACTTTGTAGCCTTCCTCCCATTTAAGGATGAACTCGGGGATCTTCTCTGGCGGATCTTGGAAATCGGAGGCCAGGACGATGGCGGCATCCCCGCTGGCTTGCAGGAGAGCATGATACGGTGAACGCACCTGCCCGAAGTTGCGCGTGTTCAGGATGACCTTCAGCCTTCTGTCTTGCGCGGCCAGCTCGCGCAGGATTGCGGCTGTGCGGTCTGTGGAGGCGTTGTCAATGACGATGTGCTCGTAGTCATACGGCTGGCTGCTCATCACTGCCTTGATCTGTGCGTACATCTCTGCTATGTTCTCTTCTTCGTTATAACAGGGGGTGACGATGCTGATAAGTTTTTTCTTCATGGTGTCTCCATCTAGAGCCACTCCTCTTTTATTCAGGCAATGGCGGGATGAGCATATTGGCGTAGAATTCTTCCCGTTCCAGGAACGGCCACAGGTCCTCCATTGGCTTGGAGACGAGCGTGCCATCCTTCCGCAACGCGGACATCACGCGCGGCTGCTGGACTTCCAGCGGCGAGACTTTCACCTCGCAGATGACCGGGCCTTCGGTTCCGAGAGTCTGGCGGATCTTCTCACGCAGGGTTTTATGATTTCCGGCATGTAACGCCGGGATGCCATAAGCGCGCGCCACCTTCTTGATATCCGGGAAGGTCAAGCCGCTTTCGGGGTTGGCGCCCACGTAATGCCCGTTGAAATAATTGCGCTGCATGGCCATGATCGAGCCGTAGCCGCCATTGGCCAGCACGAAATACTTGATCGGGAGATGCAGGCGCGCCACGGTCTCCAGTTCCTGGATGTTGAGCTGGAATCCACCGTCGCCGTTGACGCACACTGTTCGCTGGCGGCCCGAGGCGAGACAAGCGCCGATGCTGTGCGGCAGGCCGCAGCCCATCGCGCCGAGGGCGGGGGCAAAGATGAACTTCTGTCCCTTCTTGACGCGCCAGGCCTGCATCATCACATTGGCGCATGGCCCGGAGCTACCCGGCACGATGACCTCATCCTCTTCCAACTCATCGGCGAGTGCATCCATCAACACGTACATGTTGACACAGCCGGTCTGTTTCCAGAATTCCGGCAACACCACCGGGTATTTCTTCTTCCATTCCTGGCTTTGCTTCAACCAGATGCGGCGATCTATTGGAGCGATCGCATCTTTGGCTGCCAGGAAGAGGTGGATGAACTGGCCTGCATCGGCGACGACCGGCAGCACTTCCATGTGCAATTTGTTGATCTCCGCCGGGTCAATATCCACGATGACCTTTTTTGCGCCGCGAGCGAAATACTCATGGGTAAAGGCAACCTGGTCGTAATCGAGCCGCGCCCCGATCGAGATCAACAGGTCGCTGTTTTGCTGGGTGAAGTTGGCGCCGCGTTGCCCTATCGAGCCGGGACGCCCGGCAAAAAGCGGGTGGTCTTCGGTGAGCAGGCCAATCGCCTTCCAGGTGGTCAGCGCCGGGATTTGGAGGAGCTGGATGAGCTTCAAGAACTCTTTCTCCGCACGCGCCGCCTGGACGCCGTAGCCGGCTAGCAGGACAGGGCGCTCCGACTGGTTGAGGAGATTGACGATCTCGCAGATCTGCCTGTTGAGTGCTTCGGTCTGTTCCTGGACTTCAGCTTGGGGCGAAAAACCCGCGAGCTTCTCCTCGTCTAACATCACCGCCTGGACATCCTGTGGAATGTCGAGCCAGACCGGGCCTTGCCGCCCGCTGCGCGCCAGGTGAATGGCCTTTTCCAGGTGAAAGCGGATCGTCTCCGGTTCCATCACCCGCACGGCGTATTTGGTGATCGGTTTGACGATGGGGAGGATATCCACTTCCTGCGAGCCCATGGAACGCACACCGCTGTCTCCCATCAGGGTGGAACGCTTGACTTGGCCGGAGATGATCAGCATTGGGGTGGAATCCATCCATGCCGCGGCCACACCAGTGATGGTATTGGTTCCACCGGGGCCGGTCGTGACCAGCGCCACGCCGAAATTGCCGGTCAGGTGTCCGTAGGCTTGGGCGCAGAGGGCGCTGGCTTGTTCGTGCAGGTTGGCGACATACTCCAACTCGCCGGGGAACGAGCCGGCTGAATTGATCAAGTGCATGGCGCCGCCGCCGGCGATCAGGAAAATGTGTTTTATTCCCCGCTGGATGAGGAACTTCATCACGAAGTCGGAACATTTGATCATGGATTGCTGTGCCTTTCTGGTTCAAGCGCGGCTTGTGTACCAGCGGATAGTCCGCTTGATGGCTTCTTCTAGCCCGATCCAGGTTTGCAGACCCAGCTCACGCTGGGCGCGCTGTGTGGAAGGGATGTAGCGTTCCGCTTTCTGGCCGGCTGCCGGGGTGCGCAGGATTTCGACAATTGGGGCAGGGTTGAAGGATTTTGCGACTGTCCGTGCCAGGTCTGCAATGGAGATGGGTTGATCCGAACCGGTGTTATAAGGGCGTCCGTTCTGGCCGCGCAGGAGAATTGTCCATAACCAGATGGCCAGGTCGGCTGCATACAGGTAGGATCGATACGGAATGCCATCGCCTTTGACCTGAATCGGCGCCCCGGCCAGTCCATCTCGGATGAAGTTGCCAATGGCAAATTGCACCTCGAGCGGAAAGTAGGGTCCAACGAAAGCAAAGCAGCGGGCGATCTTCGTTTCCAGCGCGGTCGTTTGGGAAAAGATCGCACATTCCAATTCACCAAGCCTCTTCCCTTCACGATAAACAGACTCGAACGTGACCGGTCCGGGCAACTGCCAGGCGGGGATGTGCTCCTCCAAGAGGAACTCGACCTCCGGCGGTTGTTTCCCGTACACTGCGCCGGAGCTGGTGAACAGGAATTTCCTCGCTCCTGCATGGGCTGCGAACTCCAATGTATGCCGAGTGCCTTCAACAATAATATCGAGCATTTTGGCAAGCTGGGAATCAGCCAGATTGAGGCTCGATTCGCTGGCTGCATGGATGACGTGTGTGAATGTGCCGGATGGGAAGATAAAATTGCACACATCGCCATGGATTATGGAGACGGCGGCGTGTTCGGCGATGTGTGGGGCTTTGGCTTGAAATGCAGCAGGAGAGCGGGTCAAGACTTCTACGCGGCAGTCCAGGCCGAGGCGGTCGTTCGCCCAGAGCAGGCTTTCGAGCAGCCAGCAGCCTAAGAAACCCGTCCCGCCGGTGATGAAGATTCGTCCGCCGCGCAGTTCATCCCAAAGCTCGCGGGTGTGGTTGAGGATGTGGTCGAGGTCTTGAGCCAGGGGGTTCATGATTTTCGACTGTTCGCCTCGCATAACTGCGTGAGCGTTTTGCAGACGTAATCGAGCATCGGGTGGGTCAGACCGGGGTAGACGCCCACCCAAAAGACGCTGCGCATCACCTCGTCGGCGCGAGCGAGGTCGCCGATTACACGATAGGTCCGGCCGCGATAGGCTGGCTGGCGGACGAGGTTGCCGCCGAAAAGCAGGCGCGTGCCGATCTTGTGCGCATCCAGCCAGCGGACGGCTTCGTCACGGCTGAAGGGCGCATTGGCGCGCACGTAGAGTGGAAAGCCAAACCAGGATGGGTTGGAGTTGGGTGTGGCTTGCGGTAATATGAAGAACTCTTGAAGGCGGTTTAGACGTTCCCTCAGGTAGGCGAAGTTCTCGCGCCGCTTCTGGATGAAATCCGGCAGTTTGCCAAGCTGGGAAACGCCGACCGCAGCCTGCATATCGGTGGCTTTCAGGTTGTAACCGATGTGGGAATAGGTGTACTTGTGGTCGTAACCTTGCGGCAGGTCGCCCAGTTGCCAATCGAAGCGTTTGCCGCAGGTGTTATCGCTACCGGGGTCGCACCAGCAATCGCGCCCCCAATCGCGGTAGGACTCGATGAGCTTTTTGAGTTGGGAGTTTTCGGTTAGCAGCGCGCCGCCCTCGCCCATGGTGATGTGATGGGCAGGGTAAAAACTGAAGGTGGCAATCTCGCCGAAGGTTCCGACCAGTTGGCCGCCAAAGGTCGCGCCGAGCGCGTCGCAGCAGTCTTCGATCAACCAAAGATGATGCTCCTTGCAGAATGCGGTCACAGAGGTCAAATCGAACGGGTTGCCCAGCGTATGCGCCAGCATCACGAGGCGCGTCCTGGGCGAGAGGGCGGCTTCGAGCTGGGTCACATCCACGTTGTAGGTGGGGAGTTCCACATCGACAAAGACGGGAACGAGGCCGTTCTGGAAGATGGGATTGATCGTGGTTGGGAAGCCTGTCGCCGTTGTAATGACCTCATCGCCTGGGTGCAGGAGGCGTTCGCCAAGCTGGGGGGAAGTCAGGCAAGTCAATGCCAGCAGGTTCGCCGAGGAACCGGAATTGACCAGGATTGCATGACGCAGGCCGAAGAAGCGGGCAAACTCTTTCTCGAATTGGGCGGCGAAGCGTCCGCTCGTCAGCCAAAAATCGAGACTCGCATCCACCAGGGTTTTGATATCGTGGGCATCGAAGACGCGTCCGGCTACCGGCACAAACGTCTCGCCGGGGATGAATTCTCTCTGCGCAAATGCTGCGGCGTAGTATTCGGCGGTCAGGGTCCGGAATTGCGCACGCAGCGCATCAGCCGTGGCGCTCATCGGCAAAGAACTCCCGATACCAATCAATGGTTTTCTGGAGGCCCTCTTCCAGAGAGAAGAGTGGATGCCAGGTGAGCAGCCGCCGGGCTTTCTCCGCGCTCAGGTACTGGCGGCGGATCTCATTCGTCGCCTGGTTGCGGATGTCAGCCTGCAAGTCCGAATTCATCAACCGCAGGATATGGGCGACGATCTCGCTCACGCTGACCTGCTTCTCATTCGAAAAGTTGAATGCCTGGCCTTTCAGTTGAGGCTGCGCGGCCATCTGCTCGGCCAACAGCATATAGGCGGCCGCGCCATCTTCCACGTAAAAATAATCCCGCACGTAGGCGCCATCGGAACGGATGACCGGACGCTGCCCGCGCAGGATGGCGCGAATGGTGCCAGGGATGATGCGATTCCAGTTCAGGTCACCGCCGCCGTAGAAGTTGCCGCAGCGCGTCACGGTTACAGGCAGGGCATAGCTGAGCGCGTAAGCCTGGGCGATCAAATCCGCACATGATTTGCTGACATCGTAAGGATGCTCCCCTTGCAGCGGCGTGTCCTCGTCGTAGGGCAGTTTTTCCTGGCGACCATACGCCTTGTCGGAGGAGGCCACCACAATTTGTTCGACGCTTGGGCTGCGCCGGCAAGCTTCGAGCAGGTTCCAGGCACCGGCGACGTTCGTCTCGAAAGTGGAAATGGGGTTGCGGTTGGCAATCGGCACGATGGTTTGCGCCGCCAAGTGGAGGACGGTGGCAATCTCGTACTCGCCCAGGATACGTTCCAGCAGGTCGCGGTCGCGCACGTCTCCGCGCGCCACTTTTATCTGTTCGATCCAGCCCTGGCGCACCAGCTCGCTTTGCGGCACCCAGTCACGCACCAGGCAGATGACATCTGCCCCGGCTCCCACCAGGCGACGCACCAGCCAACTCCCCACCAGCCCCGTTCCGCCGGTGACGAAGGTGGGGCGATCCTGCCAAAAGGCATGGTTTACCAGATTTTCCATGGGGCTTGACCTTCCTGCCACATTTTGTTGAGTGCGTTGACATCGCGGAATGTATCCATGCTATGCCAGAAACCCTGATGAAGGAAGGCTACCAATTGCCCCTCTTCTGCAAGCCTTTCCAGCGGCTCCCGTTCCCACACGCATTGGTCGCTCTGGATGTAATCTACGATTCCTGGCTCCAGGACAAAGAAACCGCCATTGACCCAACCCTCGCCGCCCGAAGGCTTTTCTTTGAATTTAAGTACACGGTCGCCGTCGAATTGCATCTGCCCGAAGCGCGCAAGAGGCTGGACGCCGGTGATGGTCCCCAGTTTGCCATGCGTGTGGTGGAATTCGAGTAATTTCTGGATGTTGATGCTGCTCACCCCATCGCCATAGGTCAGCATGAAGGTCTCATTCCCAATGAAATCGGCCATTTGTTTAATCCGCCCGCCGGTTTGGGTATCCGAGCCGGTATCCAACAAGTGAACCTTCCAATCCTCACAGGATCCATCGTGAATCGTGACATCACCGTTATCGAGATCAATGGTCAGGTTGCGGGCGCGGAAGCGATAATTCAGGAAATAATCTTTGATCACCTCGCCTTTATAGCCCAGGGCAATCACGAATTCCTTGAAGCCGTATGCCGCGTAGATCTTCATAATGTGCCACAGCATCGGATGCCCGCCCACTTCGATCATAGGCTTGGGTTTTGTGGCCGTTTCTTCGGAAAGGCGGGTCCCCAACCCGCCCGCAAGGATGGCTACTTTCATGAGGATATTATACATGTAAGTGTATGCCCGTTGATACGGCTAACAAGTCTGCAAACTTGGTGCGGCGGAGAGGGGTTTGCATATATAATTTGCATTACAGCGCAAAGTCGGCAAGGGGGGTGGTGTTGTGCACAAACCATCCACGAATGGGGCCACGAATATTCGAATTGCCAGTGAATATTTGTGGTCGGTACGCCCGCTTGTCAATCAACCTTGTGCTGTAATACTCGGTTCTTATGAGAAAGTATAACCTTCATCTACTCCTCGCGTTCGCCAACCTGGTGGTCATCAATTGGGTCCTGATCCGTTTCGTGGCATTCCATTATCCCATGCTCGGCCACGATTATGCGTATGCCATTCCCCAGATGCTCGATACTTTCATTCACTATAAAGTCAATGGGTTGAGCATCCAATGGTATACCCCCAGTTTCGGCGGGGGATTGCCGGCATTTCCCAATCCAAACAACAGCCAGTTTTCCATCCTGGAGGGTCTGACGCTTTGGATGTCACCCTGGCAAGCTGTGATCCTCTCGACGATCTTCTTCGTCAGCGTGGGAGGACTTGCGAGCTTTTACCTCTTTAGGAAAGTGCTGGATTATCACTGGACGACCAGCCTGTTGGGGATGGTCTTCTTTTCCGCCAACGGTTTCATCATGGAACGGGTGACCGTTGGGCACTTGGGCTATCAAACCTTCCCGCTTCTTGCGCTTATTCTTGTTCTCTTGCTGGAATGTTCCCTGCCGTGGGGCGCGGCTGCGCTGATCTTTGCCCTGGTGGTGGCCTTAATCATCCACCAGGCAGGGTACTCGCTCATCGTCATCTTCGGCCTTTCGCTCTTACTGATCCTCCCGCTGGTTTACATTCTCCGACCGAAAGTGTTTTCATGGAAACGCATCGTGGGTATCATCGGCGTAGGTGGGGGCGTTGCCTTGCTCATGTCGGCGTCCAAGCTGGCAGCGGTGTACGCCTTCATGCGTTTCTTCCCACGCGAAATGGCCGATACCTATCTCACCACGCCGTTGCTGGGGTTGTTCGGCATCCTCCTGCAGCTTCTGGGAACGATGAACCTGGTACCGCTTCTCTGGGTGGCAAGGGTGGACCCTGCTTTGTTGCCCAAGTACATGGTATTTACCACAGGCGCGGGTTACGGCTATTGGGAATTCGATATGTCCTTATCTCCTGTGGTCTTTATCATTCTAATTTTTGGTCTATATAATTTCCTTCGCCGACCACGTGGTTACTTCCAAAAACTTGTTGCGGATAAAAGGTGGCTTGCCTGGTTAAGCTTCTTCCTGTTCACCTGGATTGCGATTGAGTTCACCCTGGCGGATGGCTGGCTGTATCCGTACCTGCGCAAACTTCCCATCCTGGGCTCAATGCACGTCAACAGTCGCTTCGCGGTTGTCTTCCTGTTTCCGTTAGTGCTGGCGGTTGCCGCGTTGTATAATCGCTGGATCGTCAAGTGGCCAGGTAGAAGAATTGCGCAGGTCTTTGCCCTGGTGAATATATTGACCTTGCTGCCATTAGGGACATTCTTCCTGTTACGCAATGATATGCAACGGCGTTCGTACAATCTTCTCACTTCAGATGAGATTTACACCTCCATCCGGGCGGGCGCCTCGATCGAAATCACCGCGATCAGCCTGGAAGAGAACGAAACCCAAGCTTTGAGCGAGCAGGTCAGCAACTTGAACATTTACGAGCCAATCTTCGGTTACTTGCTGGAGGATTTCCGTCCCGAGGCCAAGCCTGGCTCTGTTTGGAATGTATCCAACGGTTTTTTCAATATGACCAATCCGGCGGGCTACGTCTTCCCGGAAATCAACGGCAGCCGGCCTTTCGAGCGCATCCCGGTCAGTGAAAAGGATAAGCTGGAGGCATTTGTCAACCACCGCCAGCCTGAATGGAAGATCCCCCTTTACCAACAGGTTCTCGATTGGGCTTCGGGGTTGACTTTTGTGGTCGTTGTGGCAGGCCTGGCGGTTTTTGGGTTGCGGCGGCTATGGAAATTGTTTCCGCGAATGCAGCCGCCGAATGCATCCGCCGAATGAATTCGGCGGCTGAGATCGGAAACCTGCTGAAGCAGGTTCAGGAGCAGAGCAAACACGCTTCAGCGTGTTTCTTGTCCCAGTCGGTGAATTCCATTCACCGGAAAGCCGATGAGTTCCATTCACCGGGAGTGTAACCCCATGCTCTTCTTTACCCTCAGCGTCTTCCTCTCTGCCTTCCTGCTCTTCCAGGTCCAGCCGATGATTGCGAAGTTCATCCTGCCCTGGTTCGGCGGGACGCCGGCGGTGTGGTCAACGGTCATGCTCTTCTTCCAGGCGTTGCTGACCGGCGGCTATGCCTACGCTTACTGGCTGATCGAGCGTGTGCGCAGCGCCCGCCAGGGGATCGTTCACCTGGTGTTGGTGGGACTCTCCTTGGTCGTCCTGCTGGTGTTGGGGGCAAGCGGATCGCCGCCGATCCTGCCGGGAGCGGACTGGAAGCCGCAGGGGACAGCATTCCCCGTATGGGATATTTTCAAGATTTTGACAGTCGCGGTGGGCTTGCCTTATTTCGTCCTTTCGACGAACGCGCCGCTGATGCAGGCCTGGTTCAGCCGCATCTTTCCTGGACGCTCACCTTATCGCCTCTACGCCCTCTCGAACTTTGGCTCGCTGCTGGCGTTGGTCAGTTACCCGATCCTTTTCGAACCGTGGCTCACTCTGCGCATCCAGGGTTGGGCCTGGTCAGGGGCATACCTGCTCTTTGGGTTGCTGGCAGGCTACGGGTCGTACCGCCTCATGCGGAGGAGGCTCCCGGCGCAGACGCCAAGGGTGGATACAGGTACAACTACCGCTGCGGAGCGGCCGTCGGTCGGTCTGCGCATCCTATGGATCCTGCTCAGTGCTTGCGCTTCGACGCTGCTGCTGGCTGTGACCAGCCAGATCTCGCAAGAAGTGGCGGTCATCCCGTTCCTGTGGGTGCTACCGCTGACGATCTACCTGCTGACCTTTATCCTGACCTTTTCCAGTGAGCGTTGGTATGTGCGCCCGCTCTATAGCCTGTTGCTGCTCGTTTGCAGTGTGATGGTCGTTTGGGCGCTGTTCCACCCGGCGGCGAAATTCGTCTCCCTGATCGCCATCTACTGCGCGTTCCTGTTCGTGAGCTGCATGGTTTGTAATGGCGAGCTGGTAGCGCTCAAGCCGGCGCCGGCATACCTGACGAGCTTCTATTTGATGTCATCGTTGGGCGGCGCTATCGGCGGGGTCTTCGTCAACCTGGTCGCCCCGTATATCTTTCGCGGCTATTGGGAGCTGTTAGTTGGCCTAGCGGGTTGCTGGGTGCTGTTGGCGATCCTGTCGTTCAGCAGGAAGACCGACTTCCTGCCACGCAAACTGCAATTCGGTTACCGCGCCACCATCGGTGGGTTGGCGGTGGTGGCCATCATCTTCAGCTTCTACTACGTCTCAGGCGCGTTCTCGGATGTGCGTTTCGCCGGGCGCAATTTTTATGGCATTCTGCGCGTGAAAGAATTGAACGCCAACGATCCTGAATGGCGCGCCTATAATATGATCCACGGCATCATCCAGCACGGCATCCAGTTCGAGGCGGCGGAACAACGCGGCCTGCCCACCACTTATTACACCGAGGAGAGCGGCGTGGGGTTGGCCATCTTGAATTATCCGCATGAGGGGAGGGGGTTGCGCGTTGGCGTCTTGGGGCTGGGAACCGGCACGCTGGCGGCTTTTGGGCAGCCGGGCGATGCCTATCGTTTCTATGAGATCAACCCGGCGGTCATCGGCCTGGCAGAGGGAGATGGCGGATATTTCTCGTTCCTTGCGGATAGCAAAGCCGCCATCACCGTGGCGCCTGGAGATGCGCGTCTCTCGCTCGAAAACGAGCTGAAGTCAGATCAGCCCCAGAACTTCGACATCCTCGTGCTGGACACCTTTAGCAGCGACTCGATCCCGGTGCATTTGGTGACGAAGGATGCGTTTGCGCTGTATCTGGAACATCTCCAGCCCGAGGGCATTCTGGCCGCGCATATCACGAACCAGCACCTGGACCTTCAGCCGGTTCTCTGGCAATTGGCAAATTGTTACAGCCTGAGCCGCGTGGTGATCGAAAACAAAGGCGACGGGGTGCGCAGCTTTACCTCGGTCTGGATGCTACTGGCGCGTGATCCGAAGCTGCTCGAAATCCCGGCGATTGCGCAGGCCGCAACCTCCATGGAAGGATATACGACCTCCATACTCTTGTGGACGGATGATTATAGTAATCTGTTCCAGATACTGAAATGAGTTAGTCGCGTAGTTTGGTAGTTGGGTAGTCTTGTAGTCGAGTAGTTGGGTAGTTGGGCAGTTGGGTAGTCGGGTAGTTGGGTAGTTGGGTAGTCAGGTAGTCGGATGGATACGTGGTCGGATGGTTGCGTGGTCGTTAGAGGGTGGTTAGGAGTTTGTAAGGGAGGCGTGAGTCGGTAGCCGCGAGTCGTGAGTCAAGACTTCCGAAGTCTTCGCGAAGCACCCTGTAAGGGGCGAGACTTCGGAAGTCTGAGAGTCAGTAAAGCAATCCCCTGGGTGGTAGCATCCAGGGGATTGCCTTTTTTTCGCGTGATTAGACCATCAGCGGCATTCGCGTAAAAACTCCTTGATTATGGTTTATCTCACGGCTTTGTCGCTCGCCTCATCCAGTGCCTTGACCTCATCCGCAGTCAGCCGCCAGCCGATCGCCCCCGCGTTCTGGGCAGCCTGGTCGGCGTTCTTCGCACCGGGGATGGGCAGCGCGCCCTTGCAGATGATCCAATTCAGAGCCACCTGGCCTTGCGTTTTGCCTCCGTGTTGCTGGCCGAGTTCGGTCAGCAGTCCGAGCAATGGGGCGGCGTGTCTCAGGATCAGCGCAGCGCGGGCGCCGCGCATGCCCGGTGGCAGCTTTTCAGGGGAGTATTTGCCGGTGAGCAGTCCCTTCGCCAGCGGACTCCAGGCGATCAGGCGCACCTTCAACTCCTGACAGCGCGCCAGTAGACCGTTCTTTTCCACGCTGCGATTGAACAGGTGATATTCCACCTGGTTGGAGGCCAGCGGAATATCCAACCGGGCGAGCACGTTATAGGCGCGCTGCATCTGGTTCTTGTCGTAGTTCGAGACGCCGACTGCGTGCGTCAGCTTGGCCTTGACCGCTTCGGCTAATGCTTCCACCCAGTGTTCGACCGGGAAGGGCGGGAAATCCCAGTGGATCTGGTAGAGGTCGATATGATCCAGTTCCAGCCGATCCAGGCTTCGGCGCAGGGATTGGAGTAACGTTTTCTTGCTCCAGCGCCAGGGGTAAGGCAAGAATTTTGTTGCCACCAGAACAGGCTTATCGGACTCTTTGATGAATTGTCCCAGGAAACACTCTGAGCGGCCTGCCCCATACGCCTCGGCAGTATCCACCAGGTTGACGCCGGCTGCCAGGGAGGTCTGGAAGGCGGCGCGGATGTCATCCTCGAAGTAGTTTTTTCCGTAGTGCCAGAATGTGCTGTCACCCCAGGCCCAGGCGCCCACGCCCATCTCTGCGTTGTGAAGGAACAGTGTCTCTTTGGCGATTTGTCCACTCATGGTGGATGTCCTTTCTTACTGGGGTGTGAATGTGGGGTATTCTATCACAGTCGCCTCTTGCATTATTGCTTATGTGCATGGCTCTGAGGTTATCGCCCTCGTAAATCAGCATATCTGGCGCTTGTCGTAGGTTGGATTGCCAATCCAACCTACATCTGGCGTTGCATCAATGCAATTCCACGAGAACCATGTGCGCCAGAGAGCTCCCACAAATCATCGAACACCCATGAGCAAAGAGCGAGGCAGGGTAGTCATCCGATAGAAATCCGATTACAATCAGTCCACATCAGATTTAAGAACGCATGGATCGCAAGCTCCTACCCTTCTCCTTTCTTCGGACAGGCGGGTGGGGCGGGGGCTGGCGTTCCCTGAGTTCCGGGAGTAAGGTATGCCCTCCTACAAGGATGAGGAGACCGAAGTCTCCTCTGTCAGGCTGGCCAAGCGCCTCAGCCTGCCGTTCAGGGATTTTTCACTCCTTACCCGCGCCCTGACCCATCGCTCGTACATAAACGAGAATCCCCATGCGCTCGAAGATAACGAGCGGCTGGAATTCCTGGGTGACGCCGCGCTGGACTTCGTCGTTGGAGCGTGGTTGTACTCCCACTTCCCGGAGATGGCCGAGGGCGAGCTGACGCAGATGCGCTCGGCGCTCGTCCGCACCGAACAATTGGCCGAGTTCGCCCGCCAACTGGAGCTGGGGCCGGCCATGCGCCTTGGACGCGGCGAGGCCCTGGCTGGCGGCAGGGAGCGCGATGTGCTCCTGTGCGCCACCTTCGAAGCGTTGATCGGAGCGCTTTACTTGCAGACGGATATCGCGGCTGTCCAGAGGTTCGTTCATCCGCTGCTTGAAGAGGCTGCCGAGCAGTTCATGTTCCAGCCGGATATCCACGACTCGAAGAGCCGCTTGCAGGAGTGGTCTCAGGCGCACAAGCATGGATTGCCGCGCTATGTCACGATCCAGGCAAGTGGTCCGGATCATGAGCGCTCCTTCGATGTCGAAGTCCTGATCAATGGCCAGGTGTATGGCCGGGGTTCCGGTTCCAGTAAAACCGTCGCGGCGCGCCTTGCCGCGCAGGCCGCGCTCGATTACATTGAGAGCAAGCGGAAAGCGTGAAGCGTGAAGCGTGAAGCGTGGAGCGAGGAGCGCCAATCGTAAATCGCAAATCGTAAATCCAAAATCGTAAATCAAAAATCGTAAATCCAAAATGCCCTTACGACTAAAATCTCTCGAATTGCACGGATATAAGACGTTCGTCTCCAAAACCACCTTCGAATTCGCCGAAGGGATTACAGCCATCGTCGGCCCGAACGGCTCGGGTAAATCCAACATCGCTGACGCCCTGCGCTGGGTGCTGGGTGAGCAATCGTACACCCTGTTGCGCGCCAAGAAGACCGAGGACATGATCTTCGCTGGTTCCGAGCAGCGGGCGCGCGCCGGCATGGCCGCGGCGGACATCCTCTTCGATAATACCAATGGGTGGCTGCCGGTGGATTTCTCGGAAGTGGCGCTGACCAGGCGCGCTTATCGCGATGGGCGCAACGAGTACTTTCTCAACGGCCAGCACGTGCGCCTGCGCGAGATTGTCGAGCTGCTATCGCAGTCGGGCCTCTCCGAGCGGACGTACACCATCCTCGGCCAGGGGTTGGTGGACGCCTCGCTGGCGCTGAAGGCCGATGAGCGCCGGCGCCTGTTCGAGGAGGCGGCTGGCATCGGCCTCTATCGTACCCGGCGCGAGGAATCTCTGCGGCGGCTGGAGGCGACACAGCGCAATTTGGATCGTGTCCAGGATATCCTGGCCGAGTTGGAGCCACGCTTGAAGAGCCTGGAGCGGCAGGCAAAACGGGCACGCGAGTTCGCCCAAGTGCAATCTGATTTGCGTCTGTTGCTCTTGGACTGGTATGGTTATCACTGGCACCGCGCCCAAGGAGAATTGACGAGCGCCCGCGATGCAGCGCGCCTCTCTGATACCAAATTGAGCGAGGCGCGGCAGAGCCACCAGGGGGTACGTCAGAACCTGGGCAGCTTCCGTGACAAGCTGCAAGGCTTACGCGGGCAGTTGAACGGCTGGCATCGCCAATCAGCGACGTTGCACAACACGCATGAAAGCATCAGCCGCGACCTGGCAGTGCTGGACGAACGTCGCCGCGCCTTGCTGGATAACCAGCAGGCTGCTGCCGGTGAGCAAGCGCGCCTGGCGGAAGAGATGCGCCTGGCCACGGAGCGCCTCGCCGAGGCTGAAGTTGAGTCCACCCGCCTGCAAGGCGAATACGACGAGGCGCAAGGCCAGATGAAAGCCGCGCAGGAGGCACTGGGGAGGCGCCAGGCTGAGCGGACGAAGGCCGAGCAGGCGCTGCAATCCGCCCGCCAGGAAGCCAACAAGCTGAGCACGCGCCGCGCCCAATTGCAAGCGCGAGCGGATGAGTTGAAGACACGAGCCGTAAACCAGCAGCAAAAGTTGGATACGGCAACGCAGGCCATTACACGCGCGGAAGAGGAAACGCGCCAGGCCGAAGCCAGGCACCAGTCAGCAGGCAAGGCGCGCGCGCAAGCCGAAGCCGCCTGGAAACAGGCGGAGGCTACATGGCTTGCCGGGCAGAAACGGCTGGCGGAGTTGGACGAGACGCTCAAGAAAGAGCAGGCTGTGCGCGCCGGCAAGGAAGCCGAACAAGCGCGCCTGAAGGCTCAATGGGAAGTGCTGGAACAGGCTGAGCAGACGTTGGCAGGTTATACCGAGGGGGCGCGCATTTTGTTGGACGCGGCGCGCCAATCGCGGCTGAATGGAACACTTGGCGCGTTGAGCGCTGCGCTGGACGTGCCAGCGGAGCTTGAGCTAGCAATCGCCGCCGCGCTGGGCGAATATGCCGATGCACTCCTGCTTGTCTCTGGGAACGACGCCGAGCAAGCCCTGGCGCTCCTGGATGCTTCGCCTTCTGGTCGCGCCTCGCTGCTGCCGCTGGATTGGCTGGTTCCTTCACCGGTAGTTTCGATCCCGCCTGATCCCAATTGTCTTGGGCTGGCGTCTGAGCTGATCAAGGCTCCAGCCGAGCTTCGCCAAACGGTGGAGCTGTTGCTGGGGGACATCCTGGTGGTGAAGGATCGTTCCACGGCGCGGCGTGTCCTGGCCGGGCAGAAAGGCGCGGCGCGGGCAGTCACGCTGCAAGGGGAGGTCTTCAGCGCAAGCGGCCCTGTGCTGGCTGGCAAGCCGGCGCGCAGCACGTTGGGCCGTCCGCGCCAGCGACGCGAGTTGCAAAACACTTTGGGCGCGCTGGAAGGCGAACTCGCGGCGCGCGCGGAGAGCATCCGCAAGCTGGAAGGGGAGCACGTGGCAGCGCGGGTCGAGGTGAATGCACAGGCTGAAGCGGCGCGGGGAGCACGCGCGAGCCTGGAAAAAAGCCTGGCGGACGAGCAGCAAGCCCAGGTACGGCACGAGGCGGCGCGGCGGCAACATGAGTGGCAAGTCGGCCAAAGGGAGAGTCTCCAGGCAGAAGTGGCGCAAGCTGAGTCCGAGCGTGCGGAGACCACCGCCGCTTTATCCTCTTTGGAGGAAAATTCCGGCCGCGTACAGGAAGAAGTCCGCCTGCGTAATCTCGATTTGGCCGGTCTGACGATGGATGAACACCAAGCCCAGACGGCGTATTGGGGCACACGCCTGGCGGTTGCCGAGCGGGCACGCAGCGACGCGCAAGGGCGCCTGAAGGAACGGCGGGCGAGCTTGGCTGCCTTGCAGGGTCAACAGTCGGGACTGGAAAGCCGGCTGGCGGAATTCGAGCGCTCGTTGGCTGCGCTGGAGGCAGAGAAGGAAGGCTTGCAGGGCAAATCAAGCGGCTTGCGCGCTCAACTCGAAGCTGTGCGGGTATTGATCGAGCCGGCTGAGAAGGAGCTTGAGAGCGCCGAGGCGCAGGAAGTTGCGCTGCAACGACAGGAGACCGCCAGCCAGCAGGCGATGACGAAGGTGGAGCAGCGTTATACCACCGTGCAGCTCGACTTTTCCCGCAAGCAGGAGGCGCTGGACAACCTGCGCAAGCGCATCGAGGACGATTTCGGGCTGGTATCTTTCGATTACGCCGCAGAGGTATCCGGGCCGCAGCCGTTGCCGTTGGACGGCATGGTGGCGCAGCTACCGGTGGTCACCAAGCTGCCGCTGGAATTGGAGGAAAACCTGACCCGCCAGCGGGCGCAGTTGCGGCGGATGGGCGCGGTCAACCCGGAGGCGCAGCAAGAGTACGAATCGGTCAAAGAGCGCGTCGCGTTCCTGCACACGCAATTGACCGACCTGCACAATGCTGAGGCTGACCTTCGTCAGGTGATCGCCGAGTTGGACGAGCACACGCGGCGCGAGTTCCAGAAGACCTTTGGCGCAGTGGCGGAAGAATTCCGCGGCATATTCCACCGCTTGTTTGGAGGCGGTTCGGCGCAGTTGCTTTTGACCGATCCCGAAAACCTGAGCGAGACAGGCATTGATATCGAAGCGCGCCTGCCAGGACGCCGTGAGCAAGGCTTGGCGCTGCTTTCCGGCGGAGAACGCAGCCTGACGGCCATCGCCCTGGTCTTTGCCCTGCTCAAAGTCTCACCGACGCCGGTCTGCGTGCTGGACGAGGTGGACGCGATGCTCGACGAGGCCAACGTGGCGCGCTTCCGCGACCTGTTATTGGAATTGAGCCGCGAGACGCAGTTCATTATCATCACCCACAACCGCAACACCGTGCAAGCCGCCGACGTGATCTATGGTGTGACCATGGGTCGCGATTCGACCAGCCAGGTGATCAGCCTGAAGCTGGATGAGGTGAGTGACGAAGTGCTGAAAGGGGAGGGGTAGTTGGGTAGTTTGGTAGTTGGGTAGTTTGGTTGTTAGGTAGTTTGGTAGTTAGGTTGTTAGGTAGTTGGGTAGTCAGGTAGTTGGGTAGCTAGGTTGTTAGGTAGTTTGGTAGTGGTAGTAGCGACTTCGTATGTGGTAGTCGTTTTCTCCCAGGAGAAGAGCATGAACCACCCCTTGGCCGACCTGCCTGTGCTGGATTGCCATATCCATTTCGGACACCCGAACTATGCGCCGGGACTCATCGAGATCCTTAATGCAAACGGCGTGAAAAAATTCAACATCGTTTGTACGCCCCACCGAACGCGTCTGAGCCTTGTGCCAGACGCGCTTTATTTAAAGTCGCTCCACCCAGAGCGCGTCTACGTTTTCGGAGGCCTGGATATTTCATCCTTGTTCATGGCACCTGATTCCTGCGGGGCGATGTTCGCCGAGTACGTGGGAAGGCTGCTGGAAATGGGTTGCGATGGGGTCAAGATGATCGAGGGAAAACCGGACATGCGTAAGATGCTGCCCATCCCACCGTTCGACAGCCCTGCCTATGAACCTTATTGGAAAAAGCTCGAAGAAAACGGGGTTCCTTTGATCTTCCACGTCAACGATCCGGAAGAGTTCTGGGATGCGGCGCATGTTCCCGATTGGGCCAGGCAACAAGGCTGGTTCTACGGCGATGGGACTTTCATCAACAACGAGGCGCAATATGCCGAGGTGCTGCACGTGCTGGAGCGGCATCCGAATCAGAAAGTGATCTTTGCCCATTTCTTCTTCCTATCCGCGCAATTGCCGCGCCTGGCGGACCTCCTGGATCGTTTCCCGAACATGTGCATCGACCTGACGCCGGGCATCGAGATGTACCATAATTTCAGCCGAGCGCCACAAGCGGCGCGTGAGTTTTTCATGCGTTACCAGGATCGCATCCTGTTCGGCACCGACATTGGCGCCAAGGCGCTGCTCTCCACACCGGAGATGGGCATCGAGCCGGAGGAGAGTAAACTGCGCATCCAGGTGGTGCGTCGCTTCCTGGAAACGGAAGGTGAATTCAGACTGGAGGTGGAGAGCGGGTTCCTGTTTGGCAGGTTCAGCGCGCCGTTTGTTGGCATTGGCCTGCCTCAGGACGTACTTATGAAGATCTATTCCCAAAACTTCGAGCGTTTGGCCGGCAGCCGGCCGCGCCCCTTGCATCCCGCCTCCATCGTCGCGGAGTGCGAGCGGCTGGCCGCGCTGATCCCGGTCATGGGGGCTGCGCAGCCGGATATCCCCGGCGATGTGTCCATCGCGCAGAGGATCAAGGAGCATTTTTCGCACCAAATCTGAGTCGGAGAGGAGACAATCATGAAAACCATCAAGAAATGGCAAGAGCCGATCTATGCCATCGGCGGATTCGGGCCAGGATTCCTATACCAGCTTGTCCTGACCTACCTGCTGTATTATTATCGCCCGGCGCAGGCGCGCATCGAAATGGGCGCGCTGGTCTTCGCCCCGGCCGGCGCGTACGCTCTCGGCATGTTGATCGCCCGCATCCTGGATGGCGTGGTGGATATTCCCATCGCCGCTTGGACGGACAACATGCGCAGCCGCTGGGGAAGGCGGCGGCCGATGATGCTGCTCGGCCTGATCCCGACCATCATCTGCTTCTTTTTGCTCTGGTTCCCGCCCCTCACCGGTAAGAGTCTTGGGCCGGATGGTCACTGGGGGAACGCCATCTACGTAGCGGTGGTCAGCTCGCTGTACTTCTTCTTCCACACATTCATCATTGTTCCCTACCTGGCCGCGCTCTCTGAGATCGTGCCGGACGAGAACTCGCGCGTGCGCGTCGCTTCCTGGCAGACCTTTTTCAATACCGGCAGTTACGTGCTGGCTTTCGTGGTCGCGCCGATGCTGTTCAGCAAGTTCGGCGTGCGCGGCGCGGCGATGATGCTGCTGCCTAGTTTCGTTACCTTCATCGGCCCGCTGCTGGTCATCAAGGAAAGCCCCACCAATGTGGCCAGCGCTGAGAGCAAGGTCGAAGCGAGGGTCCCGCTTTGGACCAGCCTGAAGATGACGCTCACCAACAAGACCTTCCTGATCTACATGTCTTCGGTGGCGACATTCTTCTTTGGCCTGCAGTTCTTCCTGGGCGGGATCGCATTCATGGCCGCGGATATGATGGGTCTCTCGGATACCCAACTCGGCCTGATGAACGCGGCAGCCTTCGCACCGGTGCCAATCATGCTGCTCGTCTTCAATTTCATCACGCGCAAGAAAGGCGCAAAGGTGGCGTTCCGCGCTGCGCTGCTGGTCTTTGCGGTCGCCATGCTCATGTTCCCGCTGGGATGGAAGCAGCTCAACCTGCCTGTGCCGCCGATGGTCGTTGGGATCATCTGCAGCGTCATCGGCAGCTTCTCCATTGGCGCGTTCTTCACCATCCCCTATGCCTTCCCGGCACACATCGCCGCGGTGGAAGCCGAGCAGACCGGTAAGGACCGCGCCGGCATGTTCTTCGCCGTGCAGGGCTTGATCAACCAGTTCGTCGGTTCGCTGGCCGGCTCAGCGTTGGCGCTGCTGCTTACCTGGCGGCTCGGTCCGGTGGTGATCGGCCCCATCGTCGCGCTGACCATGGTGCTGGCTTTCTTTTTCTTCGGGCCGTATCCGCTGGGTAAACCCTCCGCGCCAGGGACCAAGAAAGCCTGATCGATTGTGCCCTCATCCCCTGCCCCTTCTCCCAATGCTGGGAGAAGGGGAAAGTAGGAGCGGGGAAACCCCGCCCCTACGCTGCGTTCCCGGCGGACTAAAGTCCTGCCTCAGCTCCTGTAAGCCCCTTCGGGGCTAAAAGCACGAAGCCCGCAGGGCTTCCATGGCCTGAGCCGGGGCTTTCAGCCCCTGGCGAAACGCTAAAATGTGGCATCTTCTCCAAATGCGATTACCCTATAGCGTAACTGAACTTGGGGGCTGAATCCGGTATAATGGTCTCATGGAAGAGAGATTGCAGAAGATTCTTGCACATGCCGGCATCGCTTCGCGGCGCGCTTGCGAAGAGTTGATCCTTGCTGGCCGGGTGCGCGTGAACGGCCAGGTAGCCACCCTTGGGCAAAAGGTCGATCCCGCCCAAGCCAAGATCAGCGTGGATGGGCGTGTAATAAAACTTGCCCCCCAGAAGGTCTACATAGCTCTATACAAGCCGCGCAACGTGCTTTCCACCGTCGAAGCCGAAACCGGCGAGACGCGCAGCACTGTGCGCGACCTGGTGCCGCTGCCGGAGCGTTTATACCCGGTTGGCCGCCTGGACGTTGATAGTGAGGGATTGGTGCTGCTGACCAACGACGGCGAACTGGCGAACCGTCTCACCCATCCGCGCTACGAGCACGAGAAGGAATACCGCGTGCTGGTCGCCCGTCACCCGGATGGGGAACAACTGGCCGCCTGGCGGCGCGGGCTGGTGCTGGAGGACGGCTTCAAAACCCGGTCAGCAGATGTTTACGTCGAATCGAAATACGGCAAGGGCGCCTGGTTGCGGGTGACCTTGAAGGAAGGGCACAAACGGCAGATCCGTGAGATGGGCAGGGCCACGGGGCTGCCGGTGGTGCGGATTGTGCGTGTGCGCATTGGGGAACTGCGGCTGGGGTATCTCAAGCCGCGCGAGTGGAGGATGTTGACGGAGGAGGAAGTGAAGGTGTTAGTTGGGTAGTTGGGGAGTTGGGTAGTTGGGGAGTTGGGTAGTTGAGTAGTTCGGTACTTGGGTGGTCGAATTGTCGGGTGGTCACCTGGTCGAGTAGTCGGGTGGTTTTTTGGTCTAAAATGCTAAGGTGGATACTTGCCCCGGACGCAAGTGCCAGGGAGTGCCGGGGAGCGCGGTGCAAGTGGATGGATGCCGCGTTGGCGGGAATCCGTTTATCCGCTTCAAATCCGCTGACCGGTTTGGTTGGGGGCATTGTTGCTTGCCTTGGGGAGGGCGTCACCTTCCACGAATCTTCACAAATACACGAATCCGAGTGGGTGTTCGGGTATTCGTGTGTGCACTGCAAAAAGGATGCGACTGAAATTATCAGAAATAGGCACTCCTCAAAATAGCGGATATTTAATATAATCGGGCAAACAATAACCCGAAAGCCGGAATATGTACAAGAAAAATAAGCGTGCTCAACAACCTATACTTCTCAGTGATGTAAAAGACTTACCCGATCGTTCTCTGAAATACCTGCAGGGCTCTTGGGCAGAGGTGTTTCGTAGGGAAGTATTTTTACGGATACCCGAAGATCGGTTTGCGATTCTGTATGATCCAGACCCATCACGGCCGAACGTAGCGGTGAACGTGTTGGTTGGATTGGAAGTGCTCAAAGAATGGCATGGATGGTCGGACGAAGAGATGTACGAGCATTTTCTGTTTGACTTACAAGTGCGTTATGCGGTGGGCTGTGACAACTTTGGGGAAGGGGATTTTGATGTGCGCACGCTGTACTACTTTCGGCAACGTTTGAGTGCGCATGCGTTCAAGACGGGTGAGAACCTGATGAAGGTGGTGTTTGAACACATCACAGATGAGCAGATCAAGAAGCTGGGCATCAATACCAAAGTGCAGCGCATGGATAGCAGCCAGATATTGAGCAACATTGCGGATTTGAGTCGGCTTGAATAACTGATTGGAGCGGTGCAGCGTCTGTATCGAATTCTGAGCCGAGAAGATCAAGTCCGGTATGCTGACATTTTCGAGCCTTATAACAAAGAAGGCGCTGGGCAATATACCTACCGGATCAAGGGCAAGGAAGCGGTATGGCAGCACATCGAGCAGGTAGGCATAGTTTTGAACGACTTGCTGAAGAAATTGGCGGCCTACCAGCAAGACCCGGTTTACCAGATCGCCCAGCGATTTTTCGAAGAGAACTTCAAGCTGGTAGAGAGACAAGTGAAGGCGAAAGCCAACTCAGAGATCGAACCGGGCTGCCTGCAGTCTTTGGATGATCTGGAAGCCAGCTATCGAAAAAAGGGTAATCGGTCTTACAAGGGCTATGTGGCTAATCTTTCCGAGACCTGCCATACGGAAAATCCAATCCAATTGATTACTCAGGTGCAAGTAGAGCCCAATCGGGTCAGCGATAACGTACTTTTGCAGGAGGGGCTGCCTGGTCTAAAACAACGTACCGGTCTGGATACCCTGGTTACGGACGGCGGATATACAGGGCCAAGCGTAGATGAAACATTGCGAACAGAACAGGTTGAGCAAATCGCTACTGGCCTGGTGGGTGCGCTTCCTATTCATCCCAACGGGATGCTGGCGATGTCAGATTTTGACATACAGATAGGTCAGCAAGGAAACCTAGAATCGGCAGTCTGTTCTCAGGTGTACTAGCTAAGATTTAATCTGACACTCTTGAGCAATTCGATATAATAGACAAGGAGTGTCAAAATGACAAACGAAGAAAAGATCATCAAGAACAAGGCAGGCTTGCTGCGACTGGCACAGGAGCTTGGGAATGTCAGCCAGGCCTGCAAAGTGATGGGCTACTCGCGCGACAGCTTCTACCGTTTCAAGGAATTGTACGATCAACACGGTGAAGCCGGTCTTCAAGAAATCAGTCGGAAGAAACCCATCCTGAAGAACCGGGTGGATCCGGCGATTGAAGAAGCGGTCGTCCGCATCGCGGTGGACCAGCCAGCTTATGGGCAGTTGCGGGTCTCGAACGAACTCAAGAAGCAAGGCAAGTTCGTTTCACCGGGAGGTGTACGCTCGATCTGGCAGCGGCACAACCTGGAGACCTTCAAAAAGCGTCTGCAGGCCCTGGAAGCCAAGATGGCAGCCGAGAACCTGATTCTGACCGAAGCCCAGCTCCAGGCTCTGGAGCGGGCCAAGGATGTCAAGGAGGCGAACGGTGAGATCGAGACAGAGCATCCTGGTTATCTGGGCGCTCAAGATACGTACTACGTCGGCACAATCAAAGGCGTTGGACGCATCTACCAGCAGACATTCGTGGACACTTACACCAAAATGGCCTTTGCCAAGCTATATGATCGCAAGAATGCGCTGGTGGCCGCCGACCTACTCAACGATCAGGTACTGCCTTTCTTCGAGCAGGAAGAAATCAGGCTGTTACGTGTCCTGACCGACCGAGGCACAGAATACTGCGGAATGCTCGAGCATCACGAATACGAGCTCTACCTGGCCATCGAAGATATCGATCACACCAAAACGAAGACACGCTCTCCGCAGACCAATGGCATTTGCGAACGCTTCCACCGCACCGTTCAAGAAGAATTCTATGCCATCGCTTTCCGCAAAAAGATCTACCACTCGATCGACGAATTGCAGGCCGACTTGAACCAATGGCTGCAGGATTACAATCACGAACGAACCCACTCCGGGAAGTACTGCTTTGGGAAAACACCTTTCCAGACCTTCCTGGAGACCAAACATCTTGCAAAGGAGAAAATGCTGGATACCCTTTTTCAAAGAACGGTTGAAACACAACCTACTCTCAATCTGACAGGTGCTACACCTCCTGTTTGATCCTTCCCTGTGTCAGACCAAGTCTTGACTATTACAT
>Ga0233425_10003422_pt1 | contig 28782 bp, 24 predicted proteins | sample Watercolumn_Towu_2_FD_181712 | JGI IMG/M metagenome (GOLD analysis project Ga0233425, IMG submission 181712) | Freshwater microbial communities from Lake Towuti, South Sulawesi, Indonesia - Watercolumn_Towuti2014_140_MG | ecosystem: Environmental > Aquatic > Freshwater > Lake | place...
AAAGCCTCCCGATCACCCCTTCCGCTTCCGTTGGTAGCGGCGGGCATCGCCCGCCGACCCGCGATTCGAACGAACGGGTGCGGAGGCACATCCGCAAGGACCCCTCGGCCGTTCCTCGGCCATAGCCTCCCGATCACCTCTTCCGCTTCCGTTGGTAGCGGCGGGCATCGCCCGCCGTTGGGCTATTTCCCGTTGCTGATCTTGAAGGAGTAGAGCGAGCAGCTGGCAGGGATGCCGGGCTTGCGCTGGATGCGCAGGAAGTACTTGCCGCCGTGCGGCGCACAGTAGTTCTTGTCCGGCGCGGCGAGGTGCCCCGTACCTTCGGGGCCGATGTCCGCGCTGCACGGGCATTCGCCCAGCCCCCCGGAGTAGAAGTTCACCTTCCAGTCGAAGGTCTCCGCATCCTTGCAGATGAGCTCGCTGACCGGATCGCAGCCGCCAAGGTACAGCTCGAACCGGAAGTAGTTGATCCCCTTGGTCAGCTCCACGTGGAGGTTGAACGCGTTGCACTCCGTGTCCGGGCTGTCCGGCGCCTTGAACACATACCAGTCCTCGTCGTCGCCGGGCACCAGGTTCTTCTCCAGCACCACCTTCTCGGTGCCGTTGTCCGGGATCTCTCCGAGGTCGATGGCCGTGGTGCACTTGTCGCCCACCCCCTGGAGGTCGTAGTCGTCCTCGGTGCACTCGCAGCCGGTGTCGAACGTGTTGTCCAGGTCGTAGTAGTGCTCCTCGCAGCTGGCCAGCTTGCACTTCCCACCCTCGCACTTCGGAGTGCCGTGCTCCACCGCGCCGCACATCGACACCGGGTTCCCCTCGTCGATGGTCTTGTTGCAGTTGTCGTCCACCCCGTTGCATTGCTCGGGCGCGGACGGGTAGACGAATCCCTTGGCGTCGTCGCAATCCGTCCCCTCGGTGGACGAGTAGAGCCCTTCCGCCTTGCACAGGCACTTGGAGCTGGCAAAGACCCCGAATCCGTCCTGGTCCCCGTCCATGAAGTACTGCTGGCACCCGAAGGCATTCTCCTCGTCGATCACCATGTTGCAGTTGTCGTCGACGTTGTTGCACTTCTCCAGCGCCAGGTGGCTGACAAGCGGGTTGTTGTCGTTGCAGTCCACGCCCGTGGGGTCGCCGTCGCCGTCCAGGTCGTTGTCGAGGCAGTCCTTGATACCGTCGCCGTCGCCGTCCGGGAATCCCTCGTCCACCGTCCCGGAGCAGTTGTTGTCGAGGTTGTCGCAGATCTCCAGCACCCCGGGGTTGATGAAGAAGTCCTTGTCCGCGCAATCCCCGGGCTTGGACGCGGTGTAGGGGGAGGAGGGGCCGCAGCGGCACTCCTTGGCCAGGGTCACTCCGTACCCGTCGCCGTCCTCGTCCTTGTAGTACGTGGAGCAGCCGGTGGCTCCGGCCTCGTCCACCTGACCGTCGCAGTCGTTGTCCTTGCCGTCACACGTCTCGGCCGCGGTCGGACCCACCGCCTTGTCCGCGTCGTTGCAGTCGCCGCCCTGCGTCGCGGTGAACGTGTCCTGGCCGCCGCAGAGGCACTTGGTCTTGAAGCTGTTGCCGACGCCGTCCTTGTCCGCGTCCTCGAAGTAGATCGTGCACCCCTGGGCCCCCGCGTTGTCCGCGACGCCGTCGCAGTCGTCATCCATCTGGTTGCAGACCTCTGCGACGCCGGGATGCACCGTCTTCATGTTGTCGTTGCAGTCGCCACCCTGCAGCGCGGTGTAGCCCTGCCCCGCCTGGCAGAGGCACGCAGGCTGGGCCGTCAGTCCGTAGCCGTCCGAGTCGCCGTCGAAGTAGTACGTCTTGCAGTTGGTGGTGTTGTCGTCGATCTTGCCGTTGCAGTCGTCGTCGATGCCGTTGCAGGTTTCCTTGTTGCCGACGTTGATGAGCTTGTTGGTGTCGTCGCAGTCCCCGCCCTTGAGCGCGCTGTAGACTCCGTCGGGAGCGCACAGGCACTTGCTGTCCCCGGACAGGCCCCAGGAGTCCGCATCGAAGTCCTTGTAGTACGTCTTGCAGCCCGTCGCACCGGCCTCGTCGATCTGCTTGTTGCAGTTGTTGTCCTTGCCGTCGCACGACTCCGGCTTGTCCGGGAAGATCTCCTTGGTCGTGTCGTCGCAGTCCCCGCCCTTCTCCGTGGAGAACGTCCCGAGCGGCGCGCACAGGCACTTGTACACATCGGTCACGCCGAAGCCGTCCCCATCCTTGTCCTGGTAGAACTTGTTGCAGCCCAGGGTGCCCTCCTCGTCCGTGGAGTAGTCGCAGTCGTCGTCCTTGCCGTTGCAATACTCCGGAGCGCCGGGGTGCACCTTGGGGTCGTCGTCGTCGCAGTCCCCGGAATCCTTGGCCGTGTACTCCCCCTCCATGGCCGGGCACACGCACTGGAGATCCTGGATCGACCCGTACAGGTCGCCGTCGTGGTCCCGGTAGCGCAGCTGGCATCCGGTCGCTCCGGGGTTGTCGATGATCCCGTCGCAGTTGTCGTCCATGCCGTTGCAGGTCTCTTCGGCCAGCGGGTTGACCTCCGAGTTGGAGTCGTTGCAGTCCCCTCCGGCCAGTGCGGTGAAGGGCTCGCTTCCCTTGGCCCCGCAGACGCACTCCTTGAGCCCCGAGTACCCGAATCCGTCCTCGTCCACGTCGATGAAGAACTGGCTGCACCCCTCGGAGTTCTTGGGGTCGGTCAGCCCGTCGCAGTTGTCGTCCTTGCCGTTGCAGGTCTCGACCGCGCCGGGGTAGACCGTCGCATCCATGGGCTTGCAGTCCGCAAGGTCGGGAGTCTTGTCGTTGTCATCGTCCGGGTCGCACTCGTTGCCGATCCCGTCCAGGTCGTTGTCCGCCTGGAGCGGGTTGAAGAGCAGGGTGCAGTTGTCGTCGCACTTCTCGAACTCGCCCGGCTTGCACGGAGCGTCCGTGGTGGTGCCGGAGTTGTTGCCGTCGTCAGGCACGCCGTCGTTGTCGTCGTCCTTGTCGCACGCGTCGCCCATGCCGTCGTTGTCCGTGTCCTTCTGCGTGCCGTTGGACACGAGCTTGCAGTTGTCGACAGGATCCTTGACGCCGTCGTTGTCGTCGTCGTCGTCGCACGCGTCGCCCGTCTTGTCGCCGTCGGTGTCCGCCTGGTCCTTGTTCGCGGTCTTCGGGCAGTTGTCGTCGCACAGGTCCAGCAGCGCCGGCGCCTTGCACGGCTTGTTCCCCTCCACGCCGTCCCCGTCCCCGTCCTCGGGCACCGTGTCTCCGTCGTCGTCCAGGTCCACGCAGTCGGCTTCCTGGTCCCAGTCGTAGTCGGAGAACCCGTCGTCGGTCAGCCCGTTGCAGTCGTTGTCGAGGCCGTCGCAGACCTCCGCAATGTTCTCATCGCCGACGCACTCCAGCCCGTACCCGTCCAGGGCGCAGACCCAGATCCCGTTGGCGCACCAGTCCGCATCGGGCCCGTCACACGCCTGCCCCTTCTCGGGCCACGGGTCGTCGGGCACGCCGTCGCAGTTGTCGTCCTTCTCGTTGCAGAACTCCAGCTCCGGAGTGTCTCCCTGGCATTCCGCCGTGCCCGTCTGGGAGTTGCACTTGTAGACCCCCTTCTTGCACAGATCCTCGTCTTCTTCGGAGTCGCACGCGGAACCCAGCCCGGGGAACTCCTCGTCCACGTCCCCGTCGCAGTCGTTGTCCTGGCCGTCGCACTGCTCGGGGCCCGGGTATCCGGCCGGGCACGACCACCCCCCCGCCCCGAGGCACTCCTTCAACGCAGTGCATACACCGAAGTCGTTCGCGTTCTCACAGGACTCGGGCACGAGGTCCTCGTCCTTCTCCCCGTCGCAGTCGTTGTCTTTCCCGTCGCAGACCTCCTCGGCAGGAGTCGCCGCGGAGCACTCGGTCCACCCCCACGGACCCGCGCACTGCTTCTCGCCGAAGCACTTCCCGAACGCGTTCTCCACCGCACACGGCTCCGTCGCCCCGTTAAGGTCGCCGAGGCACGTGCACGAGTTGCTCGCGGGAACGCACTGCAGGGCCGACACGTCCCCAGCCTGGACCTTCTTGCACGCGTATCCGGTCGGGCACTGGGCGTCGCTGTTGCACGCGGTGCCGCAATACGTCTTCCCCTCGAACCCCACCGGAACGCAGAGGTCCTCGAAGGTGCCGCAGTCGTCGTCCTCCGTGCACGGCACGCACAGGTCCGTCTCCGGGGGGGCGCACAGGAAGATGATGTCCGGTCCCACCTGCTTGCTCTGGCACTTCCAGTCGAGGGGGCACTCCTCCTCGCAGTAGACCGTGCAGACCTTTCCGTACTTCTTCGTGGTGATGCAGTAGGTCGACTCGCAGTCCGATGCCTCGTTGCAGGGCCACAGGAATCCCCCCTCCTCGGGCACGAACTCGTACCCGGCCCCGTCCCCCGGAAGCCAGCCCTCCCCAGTGTCGGGGACCCGGAACGTATCCGGAGCATCCACCAGCTCGTCCGGTTTCAGGATCGTGCTGCTGTCCGTGTCCGGGAAGTGCACGCTGTCGTTGCCACCGCCACCGTCCGTCCCCCCCGCGGACCCGCCGCATCCCCCCGCGGTCAACCAAGCTGCCAGCAGGAGCAGGAGCTTCCTCATCGTTTCACCGTCATGTAGAGGCCTGCAAAGCGACCAGGAGGAACGCTATTCCTTGATGCCATTGGAGAACTCGATCTGGTACTCGTCGCACGCAACCACCGTACCCGGCTTGCGCCAGACCCTGACGTAGTACAGGCTCGTCTGGTCCTTGCACTGGTGGTGGGCCGCGGAGGTGTCGTCCCCGTCAAACGGGACATGGGCGTTCTCGTCGGGCGGAGTGATGGTGTGGTTTGCATCCGGCTTGCACTTGCACTCGCCGCCCGGAGCGCCTTCCACGCCGTTGTCCACGAAGAAGTCGGTCATGAACTCGAACAGCGTCGTCTCGACGCAGAGGTTGTCCGCACCCGCGCACCCAGCCTGGTACACGTCGAACAGGTATGCGTCGTTGGGGTTCTTGATGAGGCGCACCCGCACGTGGAACGTGTCGCAGTCCTCAGGGTCCGAAGCGTCGATCGCGTTGAACACGTACCAGTCCGAGTCCTCCTGGGGCACGATTCGGCCGGTCTTGGAAATCGAGGAGCCGCCGTCGGGCAGGTCCCCCACCGGGGTGGCGTCCATGCACCCCTGGTTGGGGATCTCGCCTTCCTCGACCTGGCATTCGCACCCGTCCACGAACGCCTGGTTGAGGTCCACGTACCCGCCCTCGCACTGGCTGACCACGCAGCCGCCCTGGCAGGCCACCGCACCGTGCGCCACGATGCCGCAGCTCTCCACCGCTTCTTCCTCGTCCACGGAGTCGTCGCAGTCGTTGTCCAGGCCGTCACACAGCTCGACCACCAGCGGGTGGATCTCGTACACGGTGTCGTTGCAGTCCCCGCCCTTGGTCGCCTTGTAATCCCCCAGCGGAGCGCACAGGCACTTGAGCTGGTCGGAGAGGCCGAAAGAGTCACCGTCCTGGTCGAGGTAGTAGGGGGTGCAGCCCAGGGCGTTCTCCTCGTCGATGACGTTGTCGCAGTTGTTGTCCTTGCCGTCGCACAGCTCCTGCGCTCCCGGGAAGGAGAGCGGGTCCTCGCCGTCGCAGTCGCCCGACTTGTATTTCCAGTCCGGGTATTCCTTGCAGAGGCAGTCCGTCTTGGTGGCGTCCCCGTAGCCGTCGTTGTCGCCGTCGTAGTACACGGTGGTGCAGCCGTCCGCGTACGACTCGTCGGTCTTGCCGTCGCAGTCGTCGTCGATGAAGTTGCATCCTTCCGTCACCGCGGGGCTCACACCGATGGACGCGTCGTTGCAGTCGCCCGGCTGGGTCACCTGCTTGGGGCTGGTCGGCTTGCACAGGCATTCGCCTGCTCCGATGCCGTAGCCGTCCCCGTCTCCGTCCTCGTAGTAGGACACGCACTTGAGCGAGTTGGGCGGGTCGACGATGCCGTCGCAGTTGTCATCCACCTCGTTGCATTCCTCCGGCTTGGGCGCGGCTGCGCTGCAGTCGGTCAGCCCGTCCGCCGCACACTCCCGCTGCCCGACGCACTTGCCGTAGCCGTTCTTCTTTACGCACTCGGTCCAGGCTTCCTCCGCAATGAACTTCGGCGTGCACGTGCAGTCGCCGCTGGCCGGGACGCACTGCTTCACCGTCTTGCCGTCCCCCTCCACCTCCGCACACACGTAGCCGCTCGGGCATGCACCCGACTTCTCGCAGTTCACGCCGCAGAAGCTGCCGTTGTCGCCGTGCGGAACGCACGCATCCCCGGTCTGCGCATACGGGGAATGGCACTCGTCGCTGTCGGTGCACGGCCGGCACAGGTACACGTTTTCCGGCAGGCAGATGTAGATCAGGTCCGGGGCCAGGGAGTCCTGCACGCACTTCCAGCCTGCGGGGCAGTCCTCGAGGCACGTGGTGGTGCACACCTTGCCCTCGTGCGACTCCACGCAGTAGCCGGACACGCACTCGTTGCTCTGCTCGCACGGGCACAGGAACTCGCCCGGGCCGCCGCAGCCGAGAGCGCCGTCGGTGCCGAGGTCGACCTCGACCTCCTCTTCCTGGGTGTCGGGCTGCGGCTGGTCCGGGCCCAGGTCGAACGGGCCGATCCCGTCGGTGCCCGTCCCCTGGTCCACGCCGCCGTTGTCCGGGGAGGTGACGTTGTCCTCGGGGGATACGTTCGTATCCGTGGCGCCGACCGAGACCGCACCGCAGCCGGCCAGCGCTACCGCCGCGAAAGCCACAGCAATGAGCATGATACCCTGGAGTCGCATCGTTCCTCCCCGTGCACACACGAAGACGCGCACTGCCGTCACTATACTTTTAGTAGATGGCATGGTCAAACGGATCTTTCGAAACGATAGGAAGATCTACTCGCACGCTACTCGCACGAAGGCAGATCTTCGCATGCGCACCAGAGGCCTGCTCCGGTCGCCTGCGCCTGTGCCTCCGCCGCGCGCAACTCGTCCTTCATGGTCAGCTTGGAATCCATGAACGACCGTGCGTACCCCTTCAGCAGCAGCTCCTTGTTCACGAGCCGGCGCTGGTCGCCGACCTCGATCCACACGTACCGCAGCAGCCGTCCGAACTGGTCCGTGTCGTCGGTGTTCGCATCCGGCTCCAGGATGACCTCCTCGTTCAGTATGAGGGACTCGGTGAAGTACTTCGCTTCCAGCGCGTAGCAGTCGTTCTTGCTGACCTCCGGCGTGTCCACCCCGAGGAACCGGACCTTGGTCCCGTCCTCGAGCTCCGCGGTGTCGCCGTCCAGGCAGCGGATCACGAGCGCGGTCTCCTCCCCCGAATCGGAATCGCCGCAGGACGGGACGGCCCCGAGAACAAGCAGCAGGCAAAGCGATAGGTTCCTGGCGTGCATGGAGATCTCCCGACCGTGGAGCGAACGGCTTATGGGCACTCGGGGTTGACCACGCCGGGCGTGCCCACCGCACCCGTCGTGCCGTAGGTGTTGGACGCGGGCGTGTCGCACCAGTTCGCGACGTTGTCGTTGCCCACCGCGGTGTACTGGCTCTTGGTCAGCATCTTGGACACCCCGTCGGTGCCCTTGCCGTAGTCCGGAACCGCGTCGTAGACCGTGGGCCCGACCCCGAGGCCGAGGTACCCGTTGTCATTGATCAGGGACACCGACGAGTACGCGATGCACGTCGCGGGAAGCCCGCCGTTGGCAACCGGGTCCGCGTTGCGGCAGAACACGTACACGCCGCCCGGGGCCAGCTCGATGCACTGCGCCGCGGTGATGGTCACGGCCGGGGCCTTGCCCGCTTCGTCGATGATGCCCGTGCCGTTGATCTGGAACGGAGCGGACGTGTTGGGGACGGTCACCTCGAACCACTCCTTGCTCGCATCCTCGGCCCCCTTGGTGTTCGCGTAGATCTCGGTGATGACGACACCGCCCACCACCGGCGGCGTGACCTGCTTGCTGTTGCCGCCCGCATCGTTGCAGAACGACGCACCGCAAGCGGTGTTGGCCGCCATGGGCGTGCCCAGGTCGGGCGTCGCGTTGTAGGCCTTCGTGGCCTCGCACCAGTTCATGGGATCGTCGTTGGCCGTGGCGTTGACCAGGGTCGGGTCGAGCTGCAGCGCCTTGCCGTCGGGCGCAGTCGCATACGTCATGGAGTCGATGACCGAGCCGGACAGCGACAGCGCAACCGTCGCATCGGAGTTCACCAGCGCCATCCCGGACACCACCACGCCGCCGTCCGGCAGACCGCCGTTCTCGGCCGCTACCGTACTCTTGACCAGCAGCAGGTAGTCGGTCGTTATCGGCATGCAGTCCGCGACCTCGCCGCCCAGCTTGCCCTTGGAGTCGCCCTTGACCAGCAGCTCGATCCCGTTCATGTCCTTGCCCATGGCGCCCGGAAGCACCGTGACCTCGACCCACTCCTTCTTCGCATCGTCGTTGCCCGACGGGTTCGCAAACACCTCGGAGATCACGAGGTCGCCGGCCGCGGGCGGGTTCACCGGCCGCGACGTGCCGTTCGCATTGCAGTACGCCACGCCGCAGGGCGTGTTGGCCGTGCCCGGCGTCCCGAACGCCGCCTTGCCCCCCTTGGGCTCGGTCCAGTACTGCGTCACCGCGTTGCACCACTGCCCGGAGGTGGGGTCCTTCTGGAACGCGATGCCGTCGTCGGCAGAGCTCCAGCTCACCGAGTCGATGACCGTGGGGCCCACCTTGAGCGCCAGCTCCCCGTCTCCGGACATCGTGAGCGACGAGTAGACGTAGCCCACCACGCCCGCGGGAATGCCGTTGACCGCGGGGTCGTTGCTGCGCGCCAGCACCACAATGGAGCCGGGGCCGTAGCGGAGGCACTGCGTGTCCGCAGGGTTCACCGTGTGGGTCGCCTTGTCGTCCGCGACGCCCTTCCACAGCTCGATGCAGTTCAGGTCCACGTCCGTGGCCGCGGTCACCTTCACCTCGAACCACTCGAGGTCCGCATCCTCGTCGCCGGGCGTGTTGGGAAGCAGCTCCGTGAGGAACAGGTCGCCCGGTCCGGGCGTGTTGGCCTGCACCATCTGGCCGTTGAGCGTGCAGTAGCAGCTCGAGCAGGACGGGTTGGGCGATCCCGGCGAGCCGAACGACCCCTGGTCTCCGTAGGTCGTCTTGGCATCGCACCAGGTCATGGACCCCTCGTCGTACTGGAGCGCCACGTTCTCCGTGATGGTCTTGTAGTCCAGCTCGGCCAGCACCACGCCGTTGAGCACGAGCGCAAGATACCCGTTGGAGTTGTTGATCGACACCTTGTCGTACTCGATGTTGACCGTCGCACCGCCGTTGGCCAGCGGGTCCATGCTGCCGCCGAACACGACGTACGAGCCGGGCGCCGCGGCGTAGCACTCCGCGAGGGTGAAGACCGGGGCCTCGCCCTTGGTCTTCACGATCCCGACACCGGCAAAGTCGATGGCCGCGTCCTGCGCCAGGACGTGCACCTCGAACCATTCCTTGTTGGTGTCCTCGGTGCCCAGGATGTTGCCGAATACTTCGGTGAACACCAGGTCGCCCGCGGCCGGAGCGCGCAGCGTGGCCACGCCCTCGGGCGGTGCGCACTCGCAGTCCCGGTTCTCCACTCCCGGAGTTCCCTCGTTCCCGGTGGGGTCGTACACCCCCTTGCCGAGCTCCCAGTTGTCCACCACGTCGTTGCACGTCGCGGCCAGGCACTCCCCGCACAGCGACAGCGACAGCCCTTCCTTGGGCTGCGGGCACGTGGGCACCGGCATCTCGCCGTACGCCACAGAGTCGATGACGTCCGCACCCAGCTTGATCGAAATCTCCGCGGACGTGTCGAAGAACGCGCCGCTGGCAAAGGTCGTGTCCGTTGACCACGAATGGATGAAGGATGTCTGCGTGCCCGCGCCGAGGAGCGCGTAGGCACCGGCCGGAACCTCCAGCGACTTGGTCGCGTCCAGGATCATGTGGGCCTTGGTCGACGAGCTGGTGCCCTGCACCGAGATCGTCAGGCCGTTGAGGCACTGGACCACGCCGGACGCGTTGTACAGCTCGATCCATTCCTGCCCCGCATCCGCACCCTTGGCATTGACCATCACCTCGGTGATCACGAGGTCGCCGGGAAGCGTTGCCGCGGTGCAGACCTCGCCGCCCCCTTCGTCGCCCCCGTCGGAGCCGCAAGCACCCAGCAACATCGCACACACTATCAAAAGAGAAAGCCGCTTCATGGTTCCCTCCGTTTTCTCCGCGGACCAACACCGCTTAGCCGGCGCGCACCTTACCAGAGAGGCCTTTCTTTTTCAATGCCTTTAATCACTTGCATTGGCTCTACGTGAATGGTAGGTTCTGGCCGGCTTTCGGGGGGCTTGCAGCGGGATGCTCTACGGCCCTGAAAAGACAACCCTGTTTCTTGGAAACTTCGGCAGCGGAAAGACCGAGGTCGCGGTGAACTTCGCGCTCCACCTGGCCGCGAACCGGAAAGGGCTGCCCGTCGCGCTGGTGGACCTGGACCTCGTCAACCCGTACTTCCGCAGCAGGGAAGCCCGCCAGGTGCTGGAGGACGCGGGGATCCGCCTGATCCTCCCGGATGCGCAGTACCTGCACGCGGACCTGCCCGTGCTCACGTCGGGCGTGCGCGCGGCCCTGGTCGACCAGAGCCCGGACGCGGGGGTCCTCATCCTCGACGTGGGCGGCGACGACGTGGGAGCGCGGGTGCTGGGCGCTCTCCACGACGCGCTGCCCGAAGGCTCCTACCGCGCGGTCATGGTGGTCAACGCGGCACGGCCCATGACCGCGGATGTGCCGGGCATCTCCCGCATGAAGGCCGCCATCGAGGCCGCAGGGAAGATCCGGGTCACCGGGCTCGCGTCCAACACCCACCTCATGGACCAGACCACCGCCCAGACCATCGCCCGCGGCCGAACGCTTGCGCTTCAGGCCGCAGCCGCCCTCGGCTTGTCCCTGGAGTTCGTCACCGCGCCCGCGGCGCTTGCGGACGCGGCCCGGCAGACCGTCGAAGAGGACGTCCTGCCCATATACAGGTATCTCACGCCGCCCTGGCTGGTGCCTGCCGACGGGGAGGCCCATCGCCTGGGCAAGGCGTTGTTCCGGCTGTAGGAGGTCCCATGTCCAAGGTCACGGTCGAGAAAGACCGGTGCAAGGGCTGCGGGTTGTGCGTCGCAGCCTGCCCGCAGAAAGTCCTCGAGATGTCTCAGGACATCAACCTCAAAGGCTACTTCTTCGCAAAGCCCGTCCGGCCCCGCCACTGCATCGGCTGCCGCATCTGCGGCGTCACGTGCCCGGACGTGGCCATCACCGTCGCGGTCAACGGGACCCTCTATCACCACTTCGCCTACTAGGAGCCGCACATGGGAAAGAAGGTCCTCATGAAAGGCAATGAAGCCATCGGCGAAGCGGCCATCCTCGCGGGATGCAGGGCCTACTTCTGCTACCCCATCACTCCACAGACCGAGGTCGCGGAGTACCTCGCCAAGCGCATGCCCGAGGTGGGCGGCGTGTTCCTCCAGGGCGAAAGCGAGGTCGCGGTCGGATACATGCTCTTCGGCGCGGCAGCGGGCGGAAGCAAGGTCTTCTCCACGTCCTCCTCGCCGGGCATCAGCCTGATGTCCGAGGCCCTGTCGTACATCGCGTGCGCGGAGCTTCCCGTGGTCCTGGTCAACGTCATGCGCAACGGGCCGGGCCTGGGCGGCATCCTGCCCGCACAGGCGGACTACCACCAGGCCACGCGGGGCGGCGGCCACGGCGACTACAAGGTCATCGTGCTGGCCCCGGCCACGGTGCAGGAAGCCGTGGACCACATGCTCCTCGGATTCGAGCTCGCGGAGAAGCACCGCAACCCGGTGATGCTGGTGGCCGACGGCATGATCGGCCAGATGATGGAGCCGGTGGAGCTTCCGGAGGCCGACACCCCGCGCTCGCCGCTCACGCCCGGCCACGAGGACTGGGCCACGGTGGGGGCCCGGGGACGCGGCCAGCACCTCGTCAAGACGCTGTTCCTCAACCCCGACGCCGCATTCGCCCACAACCAGAAGCTCCGGGCCAAGTACGACCGCATCGAGGCCGAGGAGGTCCGGTACGAAGAGGTGGGCACCGACCGCGACCTGGACGTGCTCATCGTGTCCTTCGGCACCATGGCCCGGATCTGCAAGACCTCCATGGCCACCCTCGAGGAACGCGGCGTCCGCACCGGCATGATGCGCCCCATCTCGCTCTACCCGTTCCCATACGCCCGGCTCCGGGAGCTCGCGGCCCGTGCCAGGCTCGTGGTGAGCGTGGAGCTGTCCATGGGCCAGCTCGTGGACGACGTGCGCATGGGCGTGGAAGGGAAGGCGCCGGTCCGCTGGTACGGCAAGGCCGGCGGCCTCGTGCCGACCCCGCAGGAAGTCGTGGACGCCGTCACCGCAATGCGGAGGGAGTAGCCATGGCCGTCACCGTGTTCAAGAAGCCGGAAGCCCTGTCCAGCGCGATCACCCACTACTGCCCGGGCTGCACCCACGGCATCATCCACCGGCTCGTGGCCGAGTCCCTCGACGAGCTGGGTCTCAGGGAGCGCACCGTGGGCGTGGCGCCCGTGGGCTGCGCGGTCCTCGCATACAACTACTTCAACGTGGACTTCCAGGAAGCCGCGCACGGCCGCGCCCCGGCCATGGCCACGGGCCTCAAGCGCACCCGCCCCAACCTCATCGTGTTCACCTACCAGGGCGACGGAGACCTCGCCTCCATCGGCACCGGCGAGATCCTGCACGCGGCCAACCGCGGGGAGAAGATCACCGTGGTCTTCGTCAACAACGCCATCTACGGCATGACCGGCGGCCAACTGGCTCCCACCACCATGCCCAAGCAGGTCACCACCACCACCCCAGCAGGCCGCGACGTCTCCGAGGTCGGCATGCCCATGCGGGTCTCGGAGCTGCTGGCCACCTTGAGGACCCCGTCCTACATCGCCCGCGTCGCAGTCCACAGGCCCCGGCACGTCGTGGAAGCCAAGCGCTGCCTCAAGAAGGCCTTCGCCTACCAGGCCGCAGGGCGCTGCTTCACCCTCGTGGAGTTCCTCTCCACCTGCCCCACCAACTGGGGCCTGACCCCGACCGACTCGCTCCACTGGCTGGAGCGCAACATGCTCGACTACTACCCGCTGGGGGAGTTCAAGTCCCCGGAGGAGGCGTGACATGCAGAGCGAGGTCGTGTTCGCAGGCTTCGGCGGCCAGGGGATCATGCTTGCAGGCCAGATCCTCGCATACGCCGCGATGGAGGAGGGCTTCAACGTGGTGTGGCTGCCCTCCTACGGCCCGGAGATGCGCGGGGGGACGGCCAACTGCAGCGTGGTCGTGTCCTCCGACCCCATCGCGTCGCCCGTGGTCCCAAACCCCGGCGCCGCAGTGGTCATGAACAACCCGTCGCTGGAGCGCTTCGGCGCGGCCGTGCGGCCGTCCGGCGTGGTCATCATCAACACCTCCCTCATCAACATCGACCTGCCCCGCACCGACGTCACGCAGGTCAAGCTTCCCGCCAACCAGATCGCAATGGACCTGGGCAGCGGAAAGGCCGCCAACATGGTGGTGCTGGGCGCGTACGTGGGCGCGTGCAAAGCCGTGTCCTTCGATGTGCTGACGGAGTTCGTGCAGAAGAAGTTCGCATCCAAGCCGCAGTTCGTCGAGCTCAACGTGAAGGCCCTGACCGCAGGCCGCGACGCAGCCCTGGCCGCGATGGTGAAACCATGACGACTCCGCAGACGTACGACATCTCCGGCATCCTCGCCCGCCACCCGCGGGAGGAGACCGCGCTCATCGAGATCCTGCACGACATCCAGCTCGCGTTCCGGCACCTGCCGCGCTCGGTGCTCGGCCAGGTGGCGCAGCACGTCAACGTGCCGCTGTCCCGGGTCGCAAGCGTGGGCACGTTCTACAAGGCCTTCAGCTTCACGCCCAAGGGCGAGACCACGGTCCGCATCTGCATGGGCACCGCGTGCCACGTGCGCGGGGCACGGCTCATCCTGGACGAGGCGCAGCGCGCGCTCGACGTGGGCCCGGGCCAGACCACCCCGGACGGGAAGTTCACCCTCGAGGAGGTCAACTGCGTGGGCGCCTGCGCCATGGCCCCGGTGGTCATAGAAAACGAGACGTACCACGGCTTCTTCAAGGCCGTCGACATGAAGAAACTGTGCGACAAGGGGGCTTCGAAATGAAGGAGTCCGCCATGCAGCTCACGCTCGCAAGCTTCGCAAACTACGCGGCCGACGCGCGCAAGAGGGAGGAGGCGTTCCGCAGCATCACCGTCTGCTGCGGCACCGGCTGCACCGCACGCGGGGGGCACCGCGTCGCGGACGCGCTGCGCACGGCCATGCAGGAAGCCGGCCTTCCCGGCGACCGACAGGTGCGGCTCACCACCACCGGCTGCCACGGCTGGTGCGAGCAGGGGCCGCTGGTCACCATCGAGCCGGACGGCGTGTTCTACGTCAGGGTCAAGCCCGAGAACGCCGCGGCCATCGTGCAGGGGTTCCTCTCGAACGAGCCCGTGAGCACGCTGATCTACAAGGATCCCAAGTCTAAGAAAGGCTTCGTCACCTACAAGGAGATCCCGTTCTACGCAGGCCAGACCCGCTGGGCCATGCGCAACGTGGGTCGCATCTCCCCAACGGACATCGACCAGTACGTGGCCCGGGGCGGGTACGCGGCCCTCGTCAAGGCCCTCTCCTCCATGACGCCGGACCAGGTCGTGGAAAGCGTGGGCCGCGCAAAGCTTAGAGGCCGCGGGGGCGCAGGGTTCGAAGCGGGCCGCAAGTGGAAGGCCGCACGCGCCGCAAAGGGAGAGCGCAAGTTCTTCCTCTGCAACGGCGACGAGGGCGACCCGGGCGCGTTCATGGACCGCTCCATCATGGAGGCAGACCCGCACGGCGTGCTCGAAGGCATGATCATCGGCGCGTACGCCGTGGGCGCGAAGGAAGGCTACATCTACGTCCGGCAGGAGTACCCCCTGGCCGTGGAGCACCTGGACAAGGCCCTCGCCGCGGCACGGCAGAAGGGACTTCTGGGTGAAAGGATCCTCGGCACCGACTTCTCGTTCGACATCCGCATCGCACGGGGCGGCGGAGCGTTCGTGTGCGGCGAGTCGTCCGCACTCATGCGCTCCATCGAGGGGCGGCCCGGAGAGCCCAGGGCCAAGTATGTCCACGCCACGGACCGGGGGCTGTTCGACTGCCCCACGGTGCTCAACAACGTGGAGACCCTCATCCTCGTGCCGCTGGTCATCGACCGCGGCGCAGAGTGGTTCTCCGCACTCGGCACCGAGCGCAGCAAGGGCACCAAGGCCTTCTCCGTGGTGGGCAAAGTCAACCACTCCGGCCTCATCGAGGTGCCCATGGGGACCTCCATGCGCCGCCTCATCTTCGACGTGGCCGGCGGCGTGCCCAAGGGCCGCACCTTCAAGGCCGTGCAGACCGGCGGCCCGTCCGGCGGCTGCCTCCCGGAGTCGATGCTGGACCTGCCCGTGGACTTCGACTCGCTGACCGAGGCAGGGTCCATGATGGGCTCGGGCGGCCTCATCGTCATGGACGACCGCAACTGCATGGTGGACGTGGCCCGCTACTTCGTGAAGTTCCTCGTGGACGAGTCGTGCGGCAAGTGCGTGCCCTGCCGCGAGGGGCTGCGGCAGCTGCTGGAGATCCTGACGCGCATCACGCAGGGCAAGGGGAGCATGGAGGACCTGGAGCGCATGGAGTCGCTCTGCTTCGTGCTCAAAGAAGGGTCCCTGTGCGCACTGGGAACGTCCGCACCAAACCCGGTGGCCAGCACGCTGCGCTACTTCCGGGACGAGTACGTGGAGCACATCCGGAAGAAGGCCTGCAGGGCGGGCATCTGCCGGGACCTCACCCGGTTCGACATCGTCGACGCGTGCAACGGCTGCACGCTGTGCGCCAAGGTGTGCCCGGTCGACTGCATCCGCGGGGAGCGGAAGAAGGTCCACGTCATCGACCAGCAGGCCTGCATCCGGTGCGGGTCGTGCTACGACGCGTGCAAGTTCGATGCGATTACCATCGGGGGCGGCAAATGACACAGCTGACCATCAACTCACGGACCGTGACCGCGCGCAAGAGCGAGTCCCTGCTTGCCGTGGCGCGCAGGGAGGGGTTCGACATCCCGGCGCTCTGCCATCACGAGGCGGTGGAGCCCTTCGGCGCATGCCGGCTCTGCCTCGTCGAGATCACGAAGGCGTCGTGGAACGGTTTCACGAAACTGGTGACCTCGTGCCTCTATCCCGCGGAGGAAGGGCTCGTGGTGCAGACCGACTCGCCCAGGGTGCGGCGGGCCCGGTCCGAGGTGCTGGAGCTGCTCATCGCGCGCTCTCCCAAGGCCGCGGTGCTTCGGGAGCTGGGGCGCAAGTACGGCATCGAGGCCCCGAAGTACAAGGTGGACGACGCGGGGGACAACTGCATCCTGTGCGGGCTGTGCACGCGGGTCTGCCAGGCCCACGTCACCAGCGCGATCTCCACGACGAAGCGGGGCGTGGAAAAGGCGGTGGGCACGCCGTTTGGCGAGCAGTCCGACACCTGCGTGGGCTGCCTTTCGTGCGCTCAGGTGTGCCCCACCGGAGCCATCGCGTTCGAGCAGACGCCGAAGTCCCGCACGATCTGGGGAAAGACGTTTGCCCTGGTGGCCTGCCCGTCGTGCGGCGCGGGCACGGTGCCCGCGGAATACGCCCAGTGGCTTGCGTCCCGGACCGGGCAGGCCCGGGAGGAGCTGGCGCTGTGCGACGCGTGCAAGGCGCGAAAGACCGCGGACACCTACGACCGGATCGCATGGTAGGAGGCCCCATGGAATCGAAGCTGATGCACGTGACTCCCTCCCGGTGCACCGCGTGTCGCAACTGCGAGCTGGCCTGCGCGTTCTCGCACGCGCACCGGGGCCGGCCCACGTCTTCCCGCATCCGCGGCATGCAGGACCCGGGGCAGCGGCAGGGGCACAACACGGTGGTGGTGTGCATGCAGTGCGAGGAGGCCGCGTGCGTGAAGGCGTGCCCGGCCAACGCGCTGTGGCGCAACGTGTCCACCGGGGCCATCTACCATGTGCCCGAGCGCTGCATCCGCTGCCGTTCCTGCGTGGCCGCGTGCCCTTTCGGCAACATGCGCTGGGACACGGACACGACGTTGCCCGTCAAGTGCGACCTCTGCTCCGGCGACCCCGCGTGCGTGAAGTTCTGCCCCACCCGCGCCATCGAGTACACCGCGGTCTGACCTTCCCCGGCAGCTTGACCTCGCACATGGCGATAGTATAATGCACAAAAGTTGCAAGTTTTGTGCAATATAGGTTATCTAGTGCATGCCGGAGGGAAGATGCTCGGGGACGTTGTGCTGACGCAGAAGCGGGAGATGGAGCAGCGGCTGGCGGACCTCTTCATCCCGCGGGACGTCTCCGTGCCCAAGGGAATGGAGCGCCTGGTCTGCGTGGTGCTGGGACCCCGCAGGGCGGGAAAGTCCCTGTACGCCATGCACAGGGTGGCCTCCCTCGGCCGGTTCGGCTACGTCAACTTCGACGACGAGCGGCTGGCAAGGCTCGAGGACTTCGACCCGCTGCTGGCCGCGATTCAGAGCGTCTACCGCAAGCCGGAGCACCTGCTGCTGGACGAGGTGCAGAACGTGCGCGGCTGGGAGCTGCTCGTGAACCGGCTGCAGCGGCAGGGCTATCGGCTGACCGTCACCGGGAGCAACGCGCACCTTCTCAGCTCGGAGCTGGCCACTCACCTCACGGGAAGGCACCTCCCCATCGTCCTGTTCCCCTTCTCGTTTTCGGAGTACCTCAAGGTCCGCGTCAAGCAGCCCACTGAGGCCGAGCAGCGGGAGGCCTTCCGCTCCTACGCGGAGGTGGGCGGTTACCCGGAGCCGCTGGTGAGCCGCATGCCCCACAAGGAGTACCTGACCACGCTGGTGCGTTCGACCCTGTACAAGGACGTCGTGGCCCGGCACCGGGTCCGGGCAGCACAGAGCCTGGACGATCTGTTCACCCACCTCATGGCCAACTGTGCCCGGCCGTACTCGTGGAACTCGCTTTCCCTCGCGTTCGGGGGCCGCAGCGTCCACACTCTCCAGAGCTACGTGCGCTACTTCGAGGAGGCATTCCTGCTCTTCTCGGTCAGCAGGTTCTCCTTCAAGACCCGGGAGCAGTCCAAGGCGCCCCGCAAGCTCTACTGCACGGACAACGGCCTGGTGTCCTCCGCGTCATTCCGTTTCTCCGCGGACACCGGCCGGCTCTACGAGAACCTGGTGGCCATCGCGCTGCGGCGGCTTGCCCTCGCTCACCGGATCGAGTGCTACTACTGGCAGGGGGAGCGGCAGGAGGAGGTGGACTTCGTGGTCAAGCAGGGGCGGGCGGTCACCGCGCTGCTCCAGGTCTGTGCCGATGCCAGCGACCCGCAGGTGCGGCGCAGGGAGATTCGAAGTCTGATCCGGGCCGGAGCGGAGCTCAAGTGCACCAACCGCATCCTCCTGACCGAGTCCGAAGAGGGGGAGGAGCGCGTGAGCTGGTACGGGACGAGGGCCCGAATCCGCGTCCGGCCCCTCTGGCGCTGGCTCCAGCAGCAGGACCTCGGCCTTGCGGAGCAGACCGCCGAAGCCTTCAGAACCCGACGTTGAGCGAGCTTTGATCCAGGGCCGGGGCATCCGAGTCGGGAAGCGAGGGCGGGGTTTCTGCCGCGCGAAGAATACCGTTGTCATCCGGCGCTAAGTAGCTACAATAGCTACCTGGGGGTGAAGACATGCAGGCCGTGGGCATCAAGGAGTTGAAGAATCGGCTGACGGAGTACATCCGGCGGGTCAAGGAGGGGGAGAGGGTGGTGGTCACTGAGAGAGCGGTGCCCGTCGCGGTGCTGCATTCACTCGACGTCGGCGACGCGGTGCCGGACGTTGACGAGCGTCTCGCGGGTCTGGCCAAGCAACGCCGCGTGCGTCTGCCTGCCGACGGCGAACCGTTCCGCCGGCATCGGCGGGCCCGCATGAAGGGCCGGTCGGCAGCAGAGACGCTGGTGGAGGAGCGCGAGTGAAGGCTGAGCATGGGTCACTCCTGTTTCTCGACAGTAGCGCACTGGTGAAGCTGTACGTTGAGGAACAGGGAAGCGCCGCAGTGGAGAGGTTGCTCCACCAACCCGGCATGAGGGCTGCATGCGGCTTCCTGGCGTACCCGGAGGTGACTGCGGCTCTCGTGCGGAGACAGCGTGGTGGAGATCTGACTCGGCGGACTTTGGAACGGTTGCTGCGCCTGTTTGAGTCGGATTGGCGCAAGTTCCTGGTGGTGTGGTTCGCCCCGGAGCTGGTACCCCTCTCCGGCCGGCTGGTCCGGGCCCACGGAGTAAAGGGAGCGGACGCTGTGCAACTTGCCTGTGCGCTGTTGCTTGGACGGGCCACGGCCACCCGGATCACTCTGGTAGCTGCGGACCAGGAGTTGTTGCGCGCCGCTGCACTGGAGGGGCTGGCCACTATCTCACCGTGATGCTTGAGCCCCCGGCCCCCGGGGTCGCTGCCTTCAGAACCCGACGTTGAGCGATGCGTTGACCAGGTGGAAGTCCGCGGTGTAGGTGCCCGCGTTGGCAGGTGCGGACGGCTTGCCGAGGTACGCCTCGTTGCACGAGTCCACGTCGGTGTATGGCGCCTGGCAGAGGCTTCCGGGAACCTGCTGGAACACCTTCGAGTCCTCTTCGTTCACCACCCGGGGCACCTGGTGCACCCACGTGTAGGCAACCGCAAGCTCGGTGCCGAACAGCTTCAGGGACAAGCCCGCTGACGGCGCAAACCGCTCGAACGCAAACGCATCCATGTACTCGTAGCCCGGCTTCACCGTCGGTGTCTCGTAGAAGAACCCCGCACGCAGCCACAGCACGTCCCGCACCAGCCGCACGTCGCTGCCCAGGTGCGCGGAGAACGTGTCCTGCCAGTCCTTCAAGATGCTGAGCTTGCCGATGGGCACCTGGTGCCCCATCACCTCCACGTCCACACCCGCATCCAGGGTGTACTCCTGCATCACGGACCAGAGGTCGTACCGGACGTCCAGCTCCACGTCGAACAGCGCGGAGCCCGGGCCGCTGCTTCCGCGGTGCCGAAGGCCCTCGCCCTCCTCCTCGCCATACGCATAGCGCACCGCGGCCTTGAGCTTCACCGGCATGTCCATGGAGAAGTGCACGTTGTTGTCGTCGACCCCGTCCTTCGTGATGCGGGGCGGCTTGGTCAGCGTGAGGTTCTCCGCGACCACCGAGAGCGTGCTGTCCGTCTCCATGTGCACCGGCAGAATCCGCCCGGACAGCGCGAAGCGCAGCCCCCGCAGCGGCTCGTACCACCCGCCCAGGATCGCAGTGAACCCGGTGCGGTCCGCACCCGAGATGTTGGTCCGGATGTCGAACGGGCTCTCGTCCGGGTGCACCAGCTTGGGTGCGATGTTCCCGTCCACCACCAGCTCGAAGTCGAGCTGCGGGCAGTCCACGTACTGGAGGCTTGCTCCCAGCCCGAACAGGTTCTTGTACTTCCAGGCCACCGCGGCCGTGTAGTAGATGATGACCACGTCCATGTTCGTGAGCATGTACTTCTGGGGGCCGTCGGCCGGATAGCCGGCAGATCCCACCGCGGACGGCCCGTACGCCCCCAGCGCAAACCCCCAGTCGTCGAGCCCGAAGTCGGTCGTCACGCCGCCCATCATCCCCATGAGGTACCACGGGTCAGCAGGCCTGACGTGGTCGAACTGGAGCAGCTCCGGCACGCCGTGCGTCGCTTCCCCCCAGTCCAGCGTCCGCGCCCGCCGGTACTCGATGTCCTGGTAGAGCGCCCGGTAGTTGACGAACAGGTGCGTCCCGCGGATGAGCGCCAGCGCGCCGGGGTTGAAGTCCACCGCGGTGAAGTCGTCCGCGGCCGCGGCAAACGCACCTCCGCGGCCCGCTGCCTTGGCTCCCTGGTCGCCCACCTCCACGCCGCCGGCAACCGCTCGGGCCGGCGCCAGCAGCGCTGCCGCGGGCAGAGCAATTGCCAGCAACACCGCGCCAGGCAGAAGGCGGCAGGGCACCGCAGCCCATGCCGCGATTCTCGGTCTGCCTTCGTGCATGGCTACTTCTTCGTGCAGTCGTTGGACTGCACCGGGTTGAACTGGTCACCCAGCGCGACCGCGTCGAAGAACCCCTGGAGCCGGTACCCCTGCTCCCCATCCTCCGTGATGCAGGAGGGCAGCAGGTTGAACGCAGCCACCGACTCGCCGAACGAGAGCCACGTGGCCCCGCACAGGTCGTGGCAGTAGCCCGCGAGGTCCCCCTCCTCGTGCCCCTTGCCTTCCGGCTCCAGCGGGCACTTGCCCGACTGGAGGCACATGCAGATCTTGTCCGCGTCGTCGATGGTGATGCATCCCTCGAGATACCCGTTCGTGATCTCGGTGCAGTTCTCGTTGAACGCCATGCGCGTCGACATGGTCTTGATGGGGATGGCGTTGGGCCGTTCCCCTTCCGGAGAGCACATCAGCGGGATGTCCTTGGGGCCTGTGTGGAAGAAGAGCCGGCTCGTGTTCTCCGACTTGAACACGCACTGGTAGCCGTGGTACGGCTTCAGCTCGAACGGTGCGTCCAACCCCTCCAGCAGGCAGTAGGAGTCCACCACGTCCGCGCTGGCCTGGCCCTCGCCCGGCGGAATCGCGAGGGGGTCCCGCGGCGTGCGCCAGCCGGACCCCGCGTTGACGGATATCCTGTTGAACGCCGCGCTCGTGCCCTGCACCGCATCCGTCACGTAGAAGATGATGTTGAGCGTGTTGTTCTTGATGTCCGTCTTCCAGAGGTTGTTCAGCAGCGCGGCGAACTCCTCGGGCTCGTCGACCTCCAGCCGGGTCATCCGGAACGCCCGACCCGACATGTCTTCAGCCTTGCAGTTGCAGAACGTCGAGCACTCCCCTTCGGAAGCGGGGATCTCGATGGGCGGGCAGGGCGGCTCCTCGATCACCGTCTCGCATCCGGTCGCAAACAGGCAGGCCAGCGCCAGCAGCAGGGCTCCTCGCATCCTCTCCTCCGCACGCAGCACGAACCGTCACGCACACGAACCCGCTTGTACACGAGCCCCGCGCCGAGGCGCCTGGCCAACCCGGGCGTCTACCAGGAGTCGGGCTCCAACGTCACCTTGACCTTCTTGGGGCCCGAGCCCTTCACCGTCACCGACGTGCTCCGATACCCCGCGAGGCTCAGAGCGTACTTCTCGGAATCGCCGGGCTCGACCTCCACGGTCACGGGCGTCTTGCCCACCTTCTGCCCTTCGAACGTCACCAGCGCTCCCGACGGCTCGGTCTGGATCACGATCTTCGCGGGTCCACCCGCGTCCGCAGGCTGGTCCTTGGGCTCCGGCTTGTCCTTCGGCTCGGGCTTGTCCTTCGGCTCGGGCTTGTCCTTCGGCTCGGGCTTGTCCTTCGGCTCGGGCTTGTCCTTCGGCTCCGGCTTGTCCTTCGGCTCGGGCTTGTCCCGTGGCTCCGGCTTGTCGACAGGCTCGGGCTCGACCTCTGGAGGAGGGGTTCCCGCCGCGGCGATCTTGTTCGCGTCGAGCAGCACGGTCTCGAGAGGGCGCTGGGACGACAGCTCCACGCTCCGGTCCGCGAACCCGTCGAGCTTCAACGTGACCTGCACCGTCACCCCGGAAGCGACCGGCACCTCCAGCGGCGTCACGCCGATCTCACCCTGCTTGGCCCACACGTGCGCGCCCGCAGGATCGGATCGGAGAAGAACGAGCACCGGCGACGCGGGCAGGTTCGGTGGCTGCGGCGACGGGCCGGGCTGGGCCCCCTGGCTTCCCGCGACAGGAGCGCCCTGCGCCGCGGCCGGCGCACCGGCCTGGTCGGGCGGCTTCTGCCCGTCCTGGAGGCTGGCAGCGCCGCCACCCTTGGGAAGTGCTGCTTCGGCCGACGGGGTTGCACCGGCCGGTGAGGCCTTCTCGGCCTCTGCCCCGGGGGCCTTCCGGGCCGACTTGGACTCCTTGCCCGGAGCCGCGACCTCGGCCGGGGCTGAGGCGGCCGGCGGGGTGGGGGGCTCGGCAGGAGGTCGCTTCATGGAGGTGTAGATCAAGCCGCCCACCGCGGCCGCGACCAGCAGGGTCGTGACTCCTGCCACGATGAAGCGGACCTTTCGCCCCGCATACGCGGCGGCCAGCAGCGCCGCGGTCTCTCCACCGGTCCGGGACCGGCCGTCTTCCGGAGCCGGGGGGCACTCGGACGTCTTGGGCAGGGGCGCAGCAGCGCCGGAAGAGACGGCCACCGACGAGCCTGCCTGTGTACCTTCCGCTTCCTGCAGGCCTCCCCAGGCCTCCAGCATCTCGGTCGCGGACCGGTACCGGGCCTCAGGCGCCTGCGCGAGGCACTTCTCGAGGAACGCGATGCGCTCCGGCGACAGCTCGCCAAGCTCCCGCACCTTTGCCAGCGGGTCGTGCTTGGGATCCACCTTGGAGACGAACACCGTCTCCTGCGACACCCCCTCGTACAGCCGGCGGCCCGACCACATCTCGTAGATCAGCACCCCCACGGAGTACACGTCCGTCACCGGGGAGATGTTCACGCCCAGCACCTGCTCCGGCGCCATGTAGTCCGGCGTGCCGGTGATCAGGCTCGTGCGGCCTCCGTCCTTGACGAACTTGGCCAGGCCGAAGTCCACGAGCCGCAGGAAGTGGGGATTCCCGACCGTGTTCTGGAGCAGCACGTTCTCGGGCTTGATGTCGCGATGCACGATATCCAGCGCGTGGGCCGCGGCCAGAGCGTGCAGGAGCTGCCTGACGAGGTGGTCCACCAGGGCGGAGGGCATCGCCTCTTCGCGCGTGCGAAAACCGTGCAGCACGTTGCGCATGGAGCAGCCTTCCACGAACTCCATGACCATGTATGGCCTGCCGAGGAAGGTGCCGTACTTGAGCAGCCGCACGATGTTCGGGTGGCTGATGTGGGCCAGCGCCTCGGCCTCGGACCGGAACTTGGCCAGCAGCGTCTTGGCTTGCGGGTGGCCGTCCAGCGAGTCGTGGATGAGCTTGACCGCGGCCTTCAGGTTGATGGGCTGCTGGAGCGCCAGGTAGACCGACCCGAACCCGCCGCTTCCCAGCTTGGACACGACGAGGTACTCGTCCACGCAGCGGCCGATGGCCGGATCCTGGACGAGCTTGGTGGCGCTGTGCGTGTAGCTCTCCGGGATGAAGTGGTATCCCATGCGGGCGCAGGCCTTCTGCTCGCACGGCCGGCCCACCTGCCCTGCGCCTTCACAGCCCGGACACACGCCCTGGACGTTCTTCTCCAACTTCCCCCCCGACTGCGCCGGCCTATGTTAGCACACCCCACCCTGTTGGCAAGCGTGGCAATGTGCCCGTCGTCTCGGTATCGACAACTGTTCTTCCTCCATGCTATGGTATCCCGCGCCCGGGTGGGGGTCGCGCTTCCAGATGTTTACGGGATTGATACAGCAGGTCGGTATCGTCGAGACGCTGAAACACGCGTCGGGCGGCGCGCTGCTGGCCCTCCGGACGTCTCCCGCCCTTCCGGATGTGGCGCTGGGCGAGAGCATCTCCACGGCAGGCGTCTGCCTCACCGTCACCTCGTTTTCCGGTCCCGTGCTCACCATGGACGTGTCCTCCGAGACGCTTGCCCGGACCACGCTCAAGTCCGCGGCGCCCGGCCGAAGGGTCAACCTGGAGCGCGCGCTGAGGGCTTGCGACCGGATCGGCGGGCACTTCGTGTCCGGCCACGTGGACGGCATCGGCCGGTGCACCGCGGTCCGGACCGCGGGGGCCTTCCGGGAGATGGAGTTCGAGGTCCCGGCAGAGTGCGCCCGGTACGTTGCGCACAAGGGCTCCGTGTCCGTGGACGGCGTGAGCCTCACGGTGGCGGGCGTCAGCGGCGTGCGGTTCACGGTCGCGGTGATCCCTGCCACGCTGCAGGGCACGACGCTGTCCGACGCCCGGCCCGGCACGGAGGTCAACATCGAGACGGACATCCTGGCCCGCTACGTGGAGCGTCTGCTCGCGGACAGGGGCCCGTCACGGGAGGGGTCGCTGCTCTCCCTCCTCCAGGAAAAGGGGTTTGGCGCATGAAGGTCTCGCCTCTCCGGGCAGTGATGCCCCTGTTGCTGTGCCTTCCGGCTTGCGGAGGATCCTCCGGCGGGGACAGCGACGTCGCCGCGGTCACGGATACGGCTGCGCCGCCCAAGGAAGAGCTGCCGCTGGTCACCAGCCAGGAGCGGTACACCGAGGCGGACTTCCTGGCCAAGGTCGAGGCGGATTCGGACCTCGTGTTCCTCTGGGACAAGCTCCAGAAGCAGGGCTACACGAAGTTCCTCGACGCGGGAGTCACCGAGGACGAGGACGGAGTCAAGGTGATCTGGGGCGAGGCCTTCGGCGACGGGCTGCCCGTGCAGGGGCTCCTGCGGCATTGCAAGGGGGACGACTGCGTGTCGGTCCTCTGGTCGTTCGTGGGCGACGACCTGGTCTGGCGGGGCAAGGACGGCCTCGAGGTCGAGCCGCGAGGCATCGGCCTGCCCGTGCTGCTCAAGTCGTTGGAAGGGCACGCATACGACAACCCGACCCACGTGTGGAAGGCCGCGGTGGACGAGCTGCCCACCGACCTCCCGGAAATCGACGTCACGAAGCGCCGCTTCTTCCTGCTCAACAGCTTCGGGCCGTTGTGGGGCAAAGCCGCGCTGGACACCAGCACGCTGGAGACGCTGGCAAAGGACTCGGGCGCGTTCGACCAGGTGCAGCACAAGCAGTACGCGCGCACCGGGGACGTGGACTTCGCCATGGCCCAGTCCCACCCCTTCGACGCGCTGGTGTGGCTGACCCAGGCCGTCCGCGAGGAAGCCAAGACCGGGAAGGTGTACAAGCCCGTGGGGCTCACGGCCAACGCGGGGCTCTTCGGCGACAAGACGGTTGACAGGGACCACCTCGGGTACATGCTGTCCGCCAACCCGCTCCAGGGTCCGGGCCTCATGGTGCTGGCCGGCTGCGAGACCATGGGCGACGGCAACGGCGGCGGCGAGCTGGACAAGAGCCTGCCCACGGACCTCGACAACAAGGCCCGGGTGCTGGTCGGCTTTCAGAAGTGCGGCGACGCGCGCGACGTGCTCCAGGCCACCACGCTGTTCGTCGACGCATACCTCGGCGGCCAGACCCTTGGCGACGCGCTGGCATCGGCCAACGCCTATCTCACGTCCCAGTCGTCGGACCTGGTCATGAAGACCCTGCCGTCCGCGGACCTCGCATCGGTCTACCTGAAGGACGTCTCCGCATTCTGGGACCAGTACACCGACGACGGTGTTCCCGCGGCGTCCTTCTTCAACGCGAACATCCTCATCATCAACCAGTGCACGGACAAGAGCGGCAAGGAGTACCAGCAGGACGAGTCCTTCACCTCCGCATGGAGCAAGGAGATCTCCTGGCAGGGACCGTTCTTTGCCGGCGCCCGCAAGAACCCGGGCAACTTCGTGGACCTGGAGATCTCCGGTGCGCTGCTGGCCATCCGGGAAGGCGCGCACTTCTTCTTCGCGGTCAAGGGCTCGCTGGGGCCCAAGGTCCAGGAGACGCTCATCTACGGCAATGCCGTGGTCAAGAAGATCGTGGTGGACAAGGAGAAGCCCGACGAGTTCACCATCCAGTTCTCGGGCGAGGGGCGGGCTTCCTCGTTCGTCAACGAGAACGGCGACACCTGCGTCATGCAGCCGCCGCTGCTCGTGTCGTCCACAGGAGAGCCCAGCACGTTCAAGCTGCCGGTCACGTGGAAAGCTCCGGCAGCAGAGGGAGGAAACCCATGAATCTTATCGAGGGGAAGCTGTCGGCAAAGGGCCGGAAGTTCGGAATCGTGGTGGCGCGCTTCAACAGCTTTATCACCGAGCGGCTGTTGGAAGGCGCACTCGACGCGCTCAAGCGCCACGAGGCGGACGACGCGGCCATCACGGTGGTCAAGGTGCCGGGGTCGTTCGAGGTCCCGCTGGCCGCGCGCAAGCTCGCGGAGTCGGGCAAGTTCGACGCGGTCATCTGCCTCGGCGCGGTGATCCGCGGCTCCACCCCCCACTTCGACTTCGTCGCGGCCGAGGTCTCCAAGGGCGTCGCCCACGTGGCGCTCCAGTCCGGCTGCCCGGTCCTGTTCGGCGTGCTCACGTGCGACACCATCGAGCAGGCGGTGGAGCGCGCGGGTACCAAGAGCGGCAACAAGGGCGCCGACGCTGCCATGGCCGCGGTCGAGATGGTCAGCGTCTACGCACAGCTCTAGAGCGGAGAGCACCCCATGTCCAACCGCCGCAAGCTCCGGGAAGCAGGCATCCAGATCCTGTACGGGCTCGACTTCTACGACATGGATCCCGAAGCGGCCCTGGCTCACTTCCGCACCCACTTCGGAGAGGAGCTGGCTGACGACGGCTTCCTCGGCGAGGTGATCCGCGGCGTTCACCGGCACAGGGAATCCATCGACAACCTGATCCGGCAGTTCTCCACCAACTGGCGTCTCGAGCGCATGGCCATCGTGGACCGCAACATCCTGCGGTTCTCGACGTTCGAGCTGCTGCACCTGGGCGACATCCCGCGCAAGGTGTGCATCAACGAGGCCATCGAGGTCGCCAAGAAATACGGAGGCGACGACTCGCCGTCCTTCATCAACGGCATCCTGGACCGCATCGCGCTCGAAGTACGCGGGCCCGAGACGGACCAGGAGCGGGAGCTGGCCGCATCCTCCGCGGAAGCCCCGCCTGCAGCAGAGGAGGTTCCGCAGGAAGACTGATGGCGAAGGAATTCTCATACTCGTTCGTCGCTCCGAGGCTCAGAGACCTGGACAGCATGCCCGGGGAGCTGCTGGTGGTCTCCCTGTTCGAAGACGAGCGTCCGCCCCGGGGGCTGGCAGGCCTCGTGGACTGGCGCATGGACGGCCTGGTGTCCCGCATGCGCGCCGTGTCCATCAACCCCGACCTGCCCAACCCGCACTTCAAGAGCATGGTGCTCGGCACCTTCGGCGCGGCCGGGGACGAGAAGCTCCTCTTCCCGCCGGGCCATCGGCTTCCCTACTTCCGTGTCATGACCGTGGGCCTGGGCCAGACCAGGCGATTCGACAGTCACCGGTACAAGGCAGCGGTCCGTACCATCCTGCTGGCAGCGTCGTCCATGCACGTGGCCCAGATGACGCTCCAGCTTCCGGGCTGGCAGGTCGCGGGGCTTCCCGCACGCAGGGCCGCAGACGTGTTCATCACCGAGCTGATTGCCGTCCGCCAGGCCGGCGGCCACCCGCCGACCTCGGTGTGTCTCGTCGAGGCCCTGGACCACCAGGGCGAGATGGACGAGAAGCTGACCGAGGTTCTCGGCCGCGGAGGCCGTCGCTAGCCCCGCGTCCTGCCGGACGACCGTGCCCGCGAGAGCCCCGTCCCCGGGGGCTGTCACCCACCGCGGTCTCCAGCCCCACCAGCTGTCTGAGATGCTCCACCTCGCGGGCCGTCAGCTCCCGCCACTTGCCCTCGGGAAGCCTTCCCAGGAAGATGGGTCCGAACTCGTCCCGGTGCAGCGCGCACACCGGGTGGCCCAGCGCGTCGAACATGCGCTTGACCTCGTGCGACTTGCCCTCGGTAAGCGCCAGCCGCAAGACGGTGGTGGAGGAGAGGTAGCGCACCACCTCCACGCCCGTGGCCTTCAGCACTTCGCCTTCGTCCAGCACCCCCTGGTCCACGAGCCGGGCCGCGGTCTCGGACCGGACCCGCCCCCGGACCTTGACCCGGTACACGCGGGTCACCCGGTACTCGGGCCGCAGCAGGCGGTACGCGAGGTCGCCGTCGTTGGTGAACAGGAGCACCCCGGTGGTGTTGACGTCCATCCG